>Ga0209098_1000167_pt1 | contig 73303 bp, 80 predicted proteins | sample AD_JPNHW1_MetaG_FD_184429 | JGI IMG/M metagenome (GOLD analysis project Ga0209098, IMG submission 184429) | Active sludge microbial communities of municipal wastewater-treating anaerobic digesters from Japan - AD_JPNHW1_MetaG (SPAdes) (version 2) | ecosystem: Engineered > Bioreactor > Anaerobic...
ATGGTTGCGAAAAAATTAAAAAAGGTTAAAATATGAATATATAAAATATCTTGCGGGATCGTCTAATGGTAGGACACAGCTCTCTGAAAGCTGGTATCTTGGTTCGAATCCAAGTCCCGCAGCTAGCAAGAGTACTATTTGTTGAAGTGCTTATAATAATGTTTTGTTGATCTATTAAATGAAATTATGTTTGAAGTTGAAAAGAGAAAAATAAATATCTATTTTTACCCCATTTAAATTATGAGTTCTATAGCGATAACAAAATTAACACACGAGCAAGCTAGAGGTTTTTTTCTTGAGGATAGAAACTATATTAATTTTGATCTTCCTCCATATTTTCATTTTGGAAATTTATTAAAAAAAATATCGGAAATTATTAAAGATAAAAAATTACCAGATATATGTAAAAAAAGTGATGGAAAAATTAATTTACCAAAACTTTATGAAGGTGTAAATTATTTGTTTTTAGATAACAAAGACGGTTCATACGCATGGAGGCCACTGCAATTAATTCATCCTGTTTTATATGTTGATTTAGTGCACTATATAACAGAAGAAAATAATTGGTCTCAAATAATTAAGCGGTTTAATGATTTCTCGGATGGTGTTGTTGAATGTATAAGTATTCCTAGAATTTCTAAGGATGATGATTCACATAAATCACATCAGGTAAGGTATTGGTGGGAAAAAATAGAACAACGTTCTTTGGAAATGGCGCTAGAATATGAATATGTGTTTGCTACCGATATAACTAATTGTTATGGCTCTATATATTCCCACTCAATAGATTGGGCGCTTTGTGACTATGGTAAAAATGAGGCTAAGCAGAATAAATATAATAATAGGAATGATACGGTTGGGGCGATAATTGATAGAAAAATAGAGGGGATGAATTATGGACAAACAAATGGCATTCCTCAGGGTAGCACATTAATGGATTTTATAGCGGAAATGGTGTTGGGGTATACTGATTTGGAATTAACTAACCTTATAAAAAATGATTCAAAAATAAAAGAACAAAATTTTAGAATATTAAGATATAGAGATGACTATAGAATTTTTGTTAAAGATCCTATTGTTGGGAAAGAAATATTAAAACATTTAAATGTTGTATTAAGTAATTTTGGCATGAAGATGAATCCATGTAAGACTAGCGAAAATGATGATGTAATTTTATCTAGTATAAAAAAAGAAAAACTGGAAAGAATTTTTATCGCTCCAACAGTACAAAATTATCAAAAGGAAGCTTTAAGGATTTATCAATTAGCTAAAAAATATCCTAATTCCGGACTTTTATCAACAGAGTTAAGTATTTATTATGATCGGATTGAAAATTTAAAAGTAATTAAAAATGCAAATATTGATGTTTTAATATCTATATTTACAGCTATAGCATTTGTAAGCCCTAAAGCAATCAATTGGGTTTCAGCCATTCAAAGTCTATTAATAAATATGATAAAAGATTTTGGTGATAGAAAAAATATAATAGAAAAGATTCATAAAAAATTTAAAATTATTCCTAATAGTAGTTTAATAGACGTTTGGTTACAAAGGATATCCTCACCGCTTAAATTAGAAATCCCATATTCTGATAAGCTTACTAAGGTGGCAACGTGCCAAATTGATAATTTAAAGATATGGGAATCAGAATGGTTAATAGATGATATTGCTAATATTCTTAAATCAGAAATCATATCAAGTTTAAATGATGATATTAATAATAGTAAAATCTCAAAAATTATTCCAAGAGCTGAAGTTCAGCTATTTAGATTAAATTATAATGATTAATTAATAGTATCAACACTTGGCTAATATTTTATGCTAAGTTCGATAAATAATAAAAAAATTTTGGATTAGTTTTTTAAGAATGAAAATAAACATAATATTATGCAAATTAATTTGTGGGAAATAGTAAAAAATTTGTTGCCGATTTTATGGAAATTGTGGTCATTTCGAGCATTTTTATTTGTCATTGTTATATAGCTCTGGAATAGTGAGTTATTTTGTAGTATTATATATTTTATTATGTCTAAGGTATTAGAAGTAAAAAATTTAAATAAAAATTACGGAGATATTCAAGCGGTTAAAGACGTTAGTTTTGATATTAATGAAAATGAAATTTTTGCCTTAGTCGGTCCCAATGGAGCTGGCAAGTCAACAATCTTAAAAATTGTCGCCACCATCTTAAATCCGACTAGCGGTGAGGTTTTGATAAATGGAAAAAATATACATCACAACGCTGATTCTATTAGAAAAATGATTAGTTATTTGCCCGAAGAAGCTGGCGCGTATAAAAATTTAACCGGAATTGGTTATTTAGAATTTATGGCGGATATTTATGCTGATAATATTCAACAGAAAAAAGAATATTTGGAATTTGCCAAGGAAATCAGTGGATTGAAAGATCGTCTTCAAAGTAAAATAGCTACTTACAGTAAGGGTATGACCAGAAAATTGCTTTTAGCCAGAACTGTAATGTCAAGGCCAAAATTGGCTATTTTAGATGAGCCAACATCTGGTTTGGATATAATGAATGGCTATGAAATCAGAACAGTTATTAAAAATTTGGCTAAGACCGGCATGGCCGTATTGTTATCCAGTCATAATATGTTGGAAATAGAATTTTTGTCCGATCGCTTGGCTCTTATTAATAAAGGTGTGATTAAAACGAGTGGTACAGCCGAAGAATTGAAAATGAAAAATCAGGCTAAAAATTTAGAAGAAGTCTTTATGAAAATCGCTTTATAAAAATATTAAGATGAAAAAATTTTTTGTTTTAGTAAAAAAAGAAGTAAAAGAGTTGTTGACTATTCAAATGATTTTGCCATTAATTATCATGGTGATTGTTTTTGGCTTTATCGGTCAAGTAATGTCTAAGGAAACGGCAAAAATTGCCGCGCCTCAGTCTATTTTATTGCTTAATCAAGATACACAGGATTCTTTGGATACTATCTCCGGTATTTTGAAGGAAAATAATTTTACGGTTTCGGTTTTTGATAAAAATGATGTATCCGAAGTTATTAAGGAGGCGCGCGATAAAAGGATCCCGGTTGTAATGGTTATCCCTGAAAATTTTTCGCAGGGTTTGAAAGATTTCCAACCTCAGCAATTATCAATGTATAAGGTTGTTCAAGATTTTTCTTTGATGGCTTCTGCCAGATATAATATGGTAGATCAGGCAGTTAAAACCATTAATAATTATTTTAGCGATGAATGGCTAAAGGAAAAAGTGGGATCTATTAAACCGGAAATTTTAAAAACTCCAATCGCCGTTAAAGAATTTGTCAGTATTGATGATAAGGTTGCTAATGTGTCATTTTCTGCGGTAATGGGCTTTATACAGAAACAAACGACTTTTATTCCCATAGTGCTTTTTTTGGTAATTATTATGGCGGCACAAATGGTTGCTATGACTGTGGCCAATGAAAAAGAAAATAAAACTTTTGAAATTTTATTAAGTTCACCAGTTAGCCGAAAGACGATAATTTTCGCCAAGTTGGTGGGCGCGGGTATTGTGGCTTTACTTTTTGCCGCTACTTACATGATTGGTTTTAGATATTATATGCAGGGGATGACGGGCGGCGCTTTGTCCGGAAATGAAGCTGATGGTATTGTTAGTTCTCTTCAGGCGTTGGGTGTGGTGGTGACGCCGATGGGGTATGTGCTTTTAGGATCGTCTTTGTTTTTGGGAGTATTAGTGGCTTTGGCTATCGCTATTATCCTGGGAATCTTAGCTGATAGCGTAAAAAGTGTGCAGGCGGTTACTACGCCTCTTATGGTTTTAATTCTTTTGCCATATCTTTTAGTTAATTTTACGGATTTCGGTGGTTTGGCACCATTCGCTAAATGGATGATTTATGCTATTCCTTTTAGCCATCCTTTTTTGGCTGTGGGAAATTTGATGACGCAGGATTACGTTTCTATTGGAATGGGAATCGCTTATCAAGCGGTAATTTTTCTTTTCTTTGTCGTTTTGGCTGCTAAGATATTCTCATCCGACAAGATTCTTACTTTAAAATTGAATTTTAAAAGAAAAAAATAGGGGAATATTGATATTTTGGAATTGGGGATTTATACTAAAAATGTATAAATGAAGAAGATTCTCCGTATTATTTTCGTCATAACTATCGTGTTGGAATGCGCTGGGGCATTGGGTTTTTTGCCCATCGCTCAGGATTTTACTTGGCTGGGTCTTATGATCACGTTCATTTTTGCCTGGGCAATGCTTGAATTGTTCCGCTTCCCTTTATTTATTTGGATGTTCGTTTTCTTGTTTTTGATTCTTGATGTTTTTTCTTCATTACTGGGTCTTTATTCTACAATTTCTTCTTGGGATAAGTTGGTGCATACTTGTGGCGGAGCTTTGGTTGCGATCGGGTCTTTGGAGGTAATTTTGCAACTTCTTAAAAAAGAATATATTCGCGCCAAATATCCAAAATTGTTTATTATTATTAATGTATTTTTTTCTGTAACCTTTTTGGGCTTTTTGTATGAATTTTGGGAATACTTAGTTGATAAATTTCAATACGGATATGTTAAGAGTTTAGTGAGTGTTTATAATTCCATAGAAGATCAGTTATTTAATATTTTGGGAGCAACATTGGTTTTGATAATGTATTTTTCGTGGCAAAAATATAAAGAACGTTTAAATTTTAATGGAAAAAATAAAGCATAAAAAAGTTATCGTGGGAATGAGCGGAGGAGTGGATTCTACCGTTGCGGCAGCCCTGTTGAAACAACAGGGCTTTGAAGTTGTGGGCGCGACAATGAAATTGTGGAAGAAAAAATATGGCCCCAGTGTCCATAAAAATGCTTGTTATGGTCCGGGGGAAAAGAATGATATTATTGCTGCTAAGAAAGCTTGTAAGAAATTAGGTATTCGCCATATTGTTTTGAATTTGGCCGAAGAATATGAGGAATATGTTTTAGGTTATTTTAAAAAAGAGTATTTAGCCGGAAGAACTCCTAATCCGTGTGTAGTGTGCAATCAAAAAATTAAATTCGGTTTTTTATTAGAAAAGATTGTCGAAGCGGGTATTTCTTTTGATTTTTTTGCTACTGGTCATTATGCCAGAGTTCTTTTTGATACTAAGAAAAAAAGATATATTTTGTTTAAGGGAAAAGACTCAACAAAGGATCAATCTTATTTCCTTTACAGGCTTAATCAAAAGCAATTGAAAAAGGCTTTTTTCCCTTTGGGAGAATATAATAAAAAAGACATTAAGCAAATGGCTGTAAAATTGGGGTTAGGAGAATATGCCGAAAAGGATGAGAGTCGGGATTTCGCTGAAAGCGGGGATTATAGCGGCATTATTGGAAAATCTCATAATAAAAAAGGTGATATTGTAAATGAGGAAGGAGGGGTTGTGGGGGTTCACGATGGTTTTTATAATTTTACAGTTGGGCAGAGAAAAGGATTGAATATTGGGGGATTGCATCAGCCTTATTATGTGATGGGCATTGATCCTTGTAAAAATCGGGTAATTGTTGGAACTAAAGAATCGGTTTTTTCCAATGATTTTTTCGTTAGTCATACTAATTGGATAGCATTCGCAAAATTAGAAAAGAAAATTGACGCTCAAGTAATGGTGAGATCCAACGGAGAATTAATTGATTGTCAGATTATTCCACAAAAGAAAAATATTTTTATAAAACTCAAGAAGCCTTGTTTTGCTGTGGCTCCCGGTCAATCAGCGGTATTTTATATCGACGATATGGTTTTAGGTGGAGGAATTATAGAGAAAAAATAATAAAGTTTTTGTTTGTTTGGGTGTGTAGTTTGAAAATGCTATAATCAATTATTATGTTGGATAAAGATGCGCAATTGATAGCCGATTATTTAAAAGGCGATGATAAAGCGCTGGAGATTTTAATCGTTAAATATTTGAGACAAGTTTACGGACTTGTTTTTTATTACGTAAAGAATGAATCCGATGCTAGCGATCTCACTCAAGATGTGTTTTTGAAAATGTGGAAGAATTTGAAGAAATTTAAAAAAGACGAGATTTTTTTAAACTGGTTATCGGTGATAGCGAAAAATACCGCTTTGGATTTTATTAAAAAGAAAAAAACCATTCCTTTTTCTGAATTTATGAATGAAAATGAGGAAAATGTTTTAGTGGAAACATTAGCTGATATAAAACCGACTCCTGATGATGAAGTCGCGCAAGCTGAAATTACGCGAGAATTATATGCGGCATCCGGTAAATTACCGGAGAAATATCAGCAAGTTGTTTCTTTGCATTATGAGCAAAACCTGACTTTTCAAGAAATTGCCGATTTATTGGGTGAATCAATCAATACCGTTAAAAGCCGCTATAGGAGGGCTATTGCCATGCTTAGAGAGGGTCTAGGAGGCTCTGTATAGTAAATAGGGCCCTTGTTTTAAAGAGGCGCACCAAAGTGCGCCTCTTATTCGTATTATTAATATGGGCTAGGATGGGATGGTGAAATTTTGAAAGTTTTGAATATCCTAGTATTAAAAAATAATTTATTGTTCAATTGAATTGAAATTATGATTAATAATCAACAAAATAATAATATTCATTTTAATGCGCCAGAGCCTCCGGCCGATCTTTTCCATAAAATTATTATGCGCATTAAAGAGGAGCATCGCTTGATGTCTATTAGACGTCGTATTTTTGTTTTTTCTTCTTTATCAATTATTTCTATCATAGCATTGATTCCCGCATTTAATTGGGTTCAACAGAGTTTTTCTGAATCGGGATTTTTCCAATTCTTATCGCTAATCTTTACTGATACTAGTGTTGTTTTGGCATATTGGAAAAGTTTCACTTTGGCTTTGATTGAATCATTGCCGGTAATTACTTTATCCGTCTTTTTGGTTATAGTGGCGGTGTTTTTGAGTTCTCTTAAATCTTTAGCAAAAAATATTAAAGTCGTTTTTAGTTATAGGAGATTATTTAGTAATAGTGAATATAAATAAAAAATATGAATATTAATTTAAATTTAGAAGGAGTAGCGAAATTTTTTCAATCTAAGTGTTTCAAGTGTCTTATTATTGTCGTAATTGCGGCTGTTGTAATTTTATTGGCTTTTAAGGCTGGCACCATGGTTGGTTTTAGAAGGGGGGATTTTTCTTGTCATTGGGGTGATAATTATCACAAGAATTTTGGTGGTCCGCGAGGTGGTTTTTCCGGAATGATGAATGATAGGGATTTTATGCCAGGCAACGGAATATTTGGGCAAGTTATCAAGGTTGAGGGAGATTCCTTGATTATTAAGGGTCAGGATAATTTAGAAAAATCTGTTTTGGTAAATGAGAAAACATCAATTATGAAATTTCAAGAACAAATGAAGATGGCTGATTTGAAAGTTGACGATAGGGTTGTGGTTATGGGTGAGCCAAATGAATCAGGACAAACTATAGCGAGATTAATAAGAATCATGCCAGTCCCACCGACTGATGCTCCAATGGTTCCGTCTATGTCTCCAGGATTATCTCAGTAAATTTATTTTATTAATGAGCGAAGGAAATATAAAAAGCGAGAATTTTTCTGCCGCTCATGCTCGGTAGAGGAATTCTTGGTCCTTCGTACTTTGTACGAAGAAGTCGAGTTTTTAGATGATAATTATATATGTTTAAATTTATAGTTGATTTTTTTAAGAAGGTTGTGTCATTCGCCAAAAGAAGAAAAATTTTAGCTGTGGTAATCGGATTAATAATAGTAATAGGCGGTTATTTTGGCATAAAGGTTATTATTATTGGTGATTCTACCGTTTCCAAATATGTTTTAGCAACAGTAGAAAAGGGAAGTTTAATTACTACTATCTCCGGTAGTGGTCAAGTTTCTGTTTCTCAACAGATTGATGTGAAGCCGAAAGTTTCGGGAGATGTTGTTTGGGTAGGGGTGACTGCTGGACAAGAAGTATACAAGGGGCAAGCTTTATTTAGCATTGATAGTACTGACGCTCAAAAGGCGGTAACTGATGCCGAAATCAGTTTAAACGAAGCGAAGATGCAATTAGAGAAAGATACGGCTCAAGCGCCAATTGATTATGAAAATAAATTGGAGGCTTTAGAAACTGCTAAGGATGATTTGGAAAAAGAATATGACGATTCTTTTAATCAAGTGTCCAATGTTTTTCTTGATTTGCCGAGTATTATGACCGGAGTCCGCAATATTTTATATGGTACTAATTTGAGCAATAATAATGCTCAACAGAATTCTAATGTTTATAAAGGATTGTTTAGTCAAGAAGATGGAGATCTTATAAAGTCTATGGTTGATGCGGCAGAGAAAGATTATGCAACCGCTAAAACTGCTTATGATGCTAATTTCGCTGTTTTTAAAAATGTTTCTCGTTATTCCGATAGAGATACAATAGATGCTCTATTAACTCAAACTTTAGATACTGTGAAAGCAGTGTCTCAGGCTATTAAAAGTGAATCTAATATTTTAGATACAATTGTTGATGTGTCTGGAAAGAAGGGGGTCAGTGTCGCTTCTGGTATTACTTCTTTTCAAACTAATTTAAGAAGTTATTTGAGCACTATCAATAGCGATTTAAGTTCTACGTTATCTCAACAAAGCACTTTAAAAAACGCTAAGTCAAATATTGTTGATTTGGAACAAGAAATAAAAATTTTATTGCTTAATAATGCCACCGGAGATAATCCATTATCTTTGCAAAAATCAAAAAATAGTTTAGCTAAACAAGAAGTGGAATTGCAAGATTTAAGAAATGATTTGGCAGAATATACAGTAAGATCAACTATAGCCGGTACAGTGGCGAACGTAGATGTGAAAACGGGGGATTCGGTTTCTTCGGCTTCAGCCTCGGTGACTATTATTAGCAATCAATATACTGCGGAAATATCTCTTAATGAAGTTGATGCTACTAATGTTAAAGTTGGGCAAAAGGCTACCTTAACTTTTGATGCGGTGGATGATTTGACTATTTCCGGAGAAGTGACGGAGGTGGATACTATTGGTACCGTTTCTCAAGGTGTGGTGACTTATAATGTTGTGGTTGCTTTTGACACGCAAGATGCAAGAGTGAAATTGGGTATGAGCGCAACAGTTTCTATTATTACTGAGGTGAAACAGAACGTATTATTAGTTTCTAGTTCAGCGGTTAAATCATCTGGTGATGTGTATTATGTAGAAAAGTTTGTTGGTTCTGATGCTGCTAATATTTCTGCCGATCAATTGGAAAAAACACAAGTAGAAGTTGGTTCAACTAATGATACTGATACGGAAATTGTTAGTGGATTGGCAGAGGGTGATCAAGTACTATTGAGAACAGTTTCTAATACTACCACTTCTTCTACCACTAAAACCTCATCATCTTCTAATAATAACGGAATGGGTGGCGGTATGCCGCCAATGGGATTTTAATTTGAAAATTTATGATTGAATGTAAAAACATTACAAAAATCTATAGCGGTAATATTGAACAGACCGTGGCTTTAAAGAATGTTTCATTCACTATTGATGAGGGGGAATTTGTGGCTATTATTGGGCCGTCCGGTTCTGGCAAATCAACATTAATGCATATGTTGGGAGCTTTAGATACTCCCACTAGTGGAAAATATTTTTTGGATGGAAAAGATGTTTCTAAATTGTCCGATGATGAGTTGGCTGATATTAGAAAAGATAAAATCGGTTTTGTTTTTCAAGCATTTAATTTATTACCAAGAACCACCGTTTTAAAAAATGTGATGTTGCCTTTGATGTATGCAGGGGTTCCTTTGGAGGAAAGAGAGAGGCGAGCGAAGCAGGCTTTAAAAGATGCTGGTCTAAATGAAACGCATTTTACGCATTTATCCAATCAACTTTCCGGAGGACAAATGCAAAGGGTGGCGATTGCGCGCGCTTTGGTAAATAATCCATCTTTGATTTTAGCTGACGAGCCAACCGGTAATTTGGATAGTAAAACTGGCGATATTGTTTTGGATACTTTTAAAAAATTAAATGATCAGGGTCGTACCATAGTTTTGATTACACACGAAAGATATATTGCCGATCATGCCAAAAGAGTGATTGCTATTAAGGATGGCGAAATTGTGGAAGATACATTGCATGGAATTAAAAATAAGTCCTTAAACGATATTAAAGAATAAAAAATTATTATGATTATTAAAGACTTATTTAAAGAAACATTTTCGGCTTTATTAATGAACAAAGCTCGTTCCGGATTGACTGTCTTGGGTATTGTTATCGGCATTGGCTCCGTAATTGCTTTGGTTTCTATTGGTCAAGGAGCTACCAGTTCAATTAAATCAAATATTGAATCAATGGGTTCTAATTTGGTAATGGTTACGCCTGGAGCGCAAAGAGGAACCGGAGTGAAAATAAGCGCCGGTCGTGGCTCCGCTAAATCTTTGAAGGCAGAGGATGTTGAAGCAATCTCTAAATTGTCTACGGTTGAGACCGTGGCTCCTGTGGTAACCGGGCAATATCAAGTTACTGCCAAAGGCACTAATACTAGAACTAGTGTAGTTGGTATTACTACTGCTTATGCGGATGTGAAGAGTCTTGAGGTGGAAGAAGGAGTTTTTATTACTGAACAAAATAATAAAAGTAGTTCCAAGGTGGCGGTTATTGGTCCTACTGTGAGAGATGATCTGTTTGGAGAAGACGCTACCGATGTAGTGGGGCAGAACATTCGTATTAATAATATTATTTTTAAAGTGGTTGGCGTTACGGTAGCCAAAGGAACTTCCGGTATGAGTAACGCCGACGATATGATTTATATTCCGCTTTCTACAGCTCAACGTTTTTTGAGTGGTAATGAATATTTATCTACTATTAATATTGAGGCCATTGATCAAGATTCAATGTCGGTTTTGCAAGCGGAAGTTACCAGTTTGTTGTTGGATCTTCATAATATAACTGATTCCACTCAAGCTGATTTCACTGTCACCACACAAGAAGATATGATTGAAAGCGCTTCTTCTATCAGTGAAACATTAAGTATGCTTTTGGGTGGTATCGCGGCCATCTCTTTAGTGGTGGGCGGCATTGGGATTATGAATATGATGTTAACGACTGTAACGGAAAGAACTAGAGAGATTGGTTTACGCAAGGCTATTGGAGCAAAGAGAAAAGATATAAATATGCAATTTCTTGTAGAAGCTATCATGCTTACTTTTATTGGCGGCATTATCGGAGTTATTCTGGGAGGTTTGGTGGCTTTTGTTTTAAATTATTTTGATATTATTTCTACACAAGTTTCTTTGTTTTCGGTGTTGTTGGCTTTCGGCGTGTCTGCTGTTATTGGCATTGTTTTCGGTTATTATCCAGCGCGTCGAGCTTCTAATCTTAATCCCATTGAAGCTTTAAGATATGAATAATATATCGTCGTTTTAAATTAATATGTCGATTAATAAATAAAAATTATGAATAATAAAACAAAAAAAATATTATCAATCGTTGTTATAGCGATAATCATCGGGGCCGGATGTTTCTTTATTGGTTATAAAATTGGAAAGGGTGGAAACTCATTCGGTAAAAATGGCATGGATTTCGCCGGTGGAAATATGCAGCGGGGGAATGGCATGGCTCTGAAAAATGAAGGTATGGCATCCGGAGAGATTATTGCCAAAGATGATAGTAGTATAACAATAAAACTAAATAATGGCGGTTCCAAAATAGTTTTCTATTCGGAAACAACCACTATTAGCAAGACAGTTGATGGGGCTGCGAATGATTTGGAAGTAGGTAAGACGATTATGGTATCTGGTACTACTAATACTGACGGTAGCGTTATCGCTAAAACAATTCAATTACGTTCTGCTGTGGATTCTGCCATGGTACCCCCACAACAACCTTAGTATTTTGAAATAGAATATTATGATATAATAATAAGGCGATAGTCGTTTTGTTATTAAATAATAAAAATATGAAAGGATTTGTAACTAATATTGAAAAAGCTACCTTGGATAATAATAATTTTCGCCAAGTGCTTTATACGGGCAAACATAGCCAATTGGTTTTAATGAGTTTAAAACCAAATGAAGAAATTGGTATGGAGGTCCATAATGATAATGATCAATTTTTCCGTTTTGAAAAAGGAATGGGAAAGGTGATTATTGACGGTAATGAATATGAGGTCAGTGATGGTTTTGCGGTGGTAATACCAGCTGGCGCTCAACATAATATTATTAATGTTTCCAGTGATCAAGCATTGAAGCTTTATACTATTTATTCTCCGGCTCATCATCAAGACGGAGTTGTGCGCGCTACTAAAGAAGAGGCTGTAGCTAGTTCGCCGGAATTTGATGGAAAAACAACCGAATAGTTTTCATTAATATTAAAACAGCTCCTTTCTTGACAAGGGGGCTGTTTTGTTTTATTCTATAATTAGAATTTTAAAAATTATCACTAAGGAGATTCTAAGTGAAAAAAATTAAGTATTTTTTTCTGGGGGTCATGAGAGAGTTCGTTTTGATTGCCTTGTTCCTTGTCCCTTTGTTTTTTTGTATCGTTGATATAAAAAAATATATTTTTGATGTTTGGGGAATTCGTTTGCAATTATGGTCCGTGTTGCCATTGTATTTTATCATCGTAGTTGTTTTTCTATTTTTAGTTTTTCTACTTGCAGGGATTATGGTGTTTTGTCTTTTCGGATTAGCGAGTTTGTTCTCTATTTTGAGGAAAATTGTTACATTCCAGAAAGAGAGTAATTAAGCGAAATAAAGCCCGGCCTTTGTTATCAACAAAGTCCGGGCTTTTTTATTGGGTCTAAAAATGATAAAATAAGCAAATATATGATAGGGCTTGAAATTCGCATATTTTAATGTTATTTTGATTATTCTTTGAGGTAGAATATTTATGATCATTCCGTATATAGTTTTATTTTTCACAATGATGTTCTTGGGGGAAGAGGCGATGTTGGTCGCCGGTTCCTTGAGTTCGTTGGGCGTTTTAAGGCCTGATTTAGCTTTTGTTTTTTCTCTCTTAGGGGTTTATACCGGAGATGCTTTTTGGTTTTCTATCGGTTGGTATTTGGGCAATGGTTTTGTGAAAAAATTCGGAAAATTCTTTTTTGTCACTGCCGAACGTTTTCAAAAGATGCAGAGTCTTTTTAATAATAATGGAAAATTAGTTTTGTTTTTCTCTAAATTCGTTTTTGGTTTTAATCATTTAATAATGGCTGCTGCCGGAGCATCTCATATGAAAATAAAAAAGTTTGCTGTTTGCCAGCTTTACACTTCATTGATTTGGACTGCAATTTTTATGAGCTTGGGTTATGCTTATTCCAATTTTATCAGTTCTATTACAAAAAATGTAAAAATTATCGGTTTATGTCTTTTGGCTTTTTTCATTCTTTTTATGATTAGTGAAAATCAAATTAAAAAAGCGGCAGAAAAGATATTTAGTTTTTTTTCTTCAAAAAAAGATTAATAGATGCTTAAGGGCATCTTTTGCTCTTTCTCGGCATTTTTTATATAATAATAAAAGCATTGTGAAAATTTATAGGAGGGGGCAATGAAATACTCTGCACAAGGAAACTTGGCCGAAGCTTTGCCTCTTTTAATTTATTTTGCTTTAAGTCTTCTGATAGCTTTTCTTCGGAGTAAGATTTTTTGGGATTATTACAAAAGGGGAGTTGTTGATTTTTGGGCAAAAATTTTATTGCCTTATCCATATGTCTGGATTGTGGAAATGAGTTCTAAAAAACGGGGGGAAAAATTATCTGATTCTTTAGTGGTTGATAAAAAAGATTTTGGAACTTATTATGCCGATAGACTGATGCGTTTTAATGTTTTGATTTTTTTGTGGCCGATTTTTTTATTTTTTGTTTGGCTGGGAGCGTTGGTGCAATGGATTATTTTGATGATTTTTTGGTCGTGGTGTTTGACGAGAAAAGCATTTAAATGGTTATTTGCGATATTGGTTATTCTTATTTCGCAATGAGTATTTTCAATAAAAAAGCCCCTTTTTGAGGGGCTTTTTTCTATTTTCTTGCTTGTATTTGAGCTAAAAATATGATAAAATAAAAGTATTAAAATGGTAAAAAAAGATAATAAAAATCAAGCAAAAGAAGCGGTTTCATCAGAAGTGAAGCCGTCTTCTTATGGCGCTAAAGACATCATTGTTTTGGAGGGTTTAGACCCAGTCAGAAAGAGACCGGGTATGTATATCGGCTCTACCGGCATTGATGGATTGCACCATTTAATTCACGAAGTGGTTGATAATGGTATTGATGAAGCCATGGGTGGTTTTGCTAAAAATCTTGAGGTACGTTTGTCTGAAAATCATCGCGTTTCTATGCAAGATGATGGACGCGGTATTCCAGTTGATATTCACCCACAAACTAAAAGATCTACATTGGAAACAGTTATGACAGTTTTGCATGCCGGTGGTAAGTTTGAAAGCGGAGCTTATAAAGTTTCCGGCGGTTTGCACGGAGTAGGTGTTTCTGTGGTAAATGCATTATCAAGGTATATGCGCGCAGAAATTTGCAGGGATGGTGGAAGATTTGTCCAAGAATATGCTAAAGGAAAACCTAAGGCAGCTACAAAAAAAATTGGTGCTAGTGCTTTGCATGGCACTCAAGTAATTTTTGAACCGGATCCGGAAATTTTTGGCAATAAAGATGGGAAGATGCCAGAATACGATTTTAATCGTATCGCTAATCATTTGCGAGAACAAGCTTTTTTGACCAAAGGAGTAAGAATCAGATTGGTAGATGCTAGAAAGGGAAGTGAAAATAGCGCTGATTTTCATTTTGAAGGAGGCATCATTTCTTTTATTAAATATTTATTAGGAAGTGAAAAATCCATTCACGATAATATTTTTTATATTAATAAATTAGTAGAAAAAATTCAGGTAGAGACCGCGTTTGTTTATACGGAAGATATTCAATGTTTGGAATTGGCTTTCGCTAATAATATCAGAACTACCGAGGGGGGAATGCAATTAACTGGTTTTCGCACCGCTCTCACTAGAGTTTTAAATGATTATGCTCGCAAGGAAGAATATTTAAAAGAAAATGACGAGGGTTTGACCGGTGATGATGTGCGTGAAGGTATAGTAGTGGTAGTTTCCGTTAAATTGCCCGAACCTCAATTTGAAGGACAGACTAAGGCTAAATTGGGAAACCCTGAGGCGCGTACTGCTGTTGATTCCGCGGTAAGTGAGGGTTTGAAAGATTTTTTGGAAAAGAATCCACAAGATGCTAAGAAAATAATTGAGAAGTGCTTACTGGCTGCTAAAGCGAGAAAAGCTGCTAAGGCCGCCAAGGAGACTGTCTTAAGAAAGGGTATTTTAGAAGGTTTGACTTTGCCCGGTAAACTTACTGATTGTTCTTCTCGTCATCCTGAAGAATCAGAATTATTCATTGTAGAGGGAGACTCAGCCGGTGGTTCTGCCAAACAGGGAAGAAATCGTCAATTCCAAGCCATCTTACCTTTGAGAGGAAAGATTTTAAATGTAGAAAAATCTCGCTTAAGCAAAATTATCGAAAATAGAGAAGTAAAGTCTTTGATTATTGCCTTGGGTACGGCTGTGGCTGAAGAGTTTGATATCTCGAAACTTCGTTATTATAAAATTATTTTAATGACCGATGCTGATGTTGATGGAGCGCATATTCGTTCTTTGCTTTTGACTTTGTTTTTCCGATTTTTGCCGGAAGTGATTCACAAGGGTCATTTGTATATTGCTCAGCCTCCTTTATACCGTATTCAAAAGGGAAAGGAATTTCAATATGCTTATGATGATAATGAAAAAGAAGTTTTGGTTAAAAAGATGACTGCCGGAAAAGAAGGGGGTGTTTATATTCAGCGTTATAAAGGTTTGGGAGAAATGAATCCGGATCAATTGTGGGATACTACCATGGATCCGGCGAAGAGAATTCTAAAAGTTGTGACAATAGATGATGCGGAAAGGGCTGATAAGATGTTTGATGCTTTGATGGGTGATATTGTGGAGCCTAGGCGTCATTTTATTCAAGCTCGCGCTAAAGCTGTTCGTAATCTTGACATTTAGTTAATAAATTATTAATCTAATACAATATACGTATGACTAGTAAAATCGTTAATTTTTTAAAGGAAGTGAAATTGGAATTTCGACATGTTAATTGGCTCTCCAAAAGCCAGGTTATTCAATATACATTAATTGTAATTGGAATGTCTTTGGGTGTGTCTTTATTGTTGGGATTCTTTGATTTTGTCTTCAATTATATTTTTGTTAACTTTGTAATCTAATTATGACTAAACAACAAGATTCACAACAAAAAGAATGGTATGCTATTCATACTTACTCTGGTTATGAAGATGCGGTAGCTCGCTATTTGAAGCAAAGGGTAGAATCTTTGGATATGCAAGACAAAATATTTAATGTCTTGGTACCGAAAGAAAAGAAGATAAAAATAAAAAGCGGTAAACGTTATACCGTGGAGGAAAAAGTTTATCCCGGTTATGTCTTGGTAGAAATGATTTTGAGCGATGATTCTTGGTATGTGGTGAGAAACACTCCGCGCGTTACTGGATTTATCGGAGCTGATTCTACTAAACCGGAACCGTTATCCGAGAAAGAACTTTCTGAGATAATGAAACGTACCGGTATTGAAGAGCCTAAGTATAAAGTAGATTTGAAAACAGGCGATGTGGTAAAAATCATTGATGGGCCTTTCAAAGATTTTGAAGGTAAAATTGATGAGATGGATGAAGAAACTGGAAAGGTTAAAGTATTCGTTTCCATCTTTGGTCGAGAAACTCCCGTGGAATTAGATTTTCTACAGATTAAAAAGATTTAATTAATTTATTATGGCAAAGAAAATAAAAGCACAAATCAAATTACAAATTGCCGCTGGCGCAGCTAATCCTGCTCCTCCGGTAGGTTCTATTTTAGGGCCTCATGGTATTAACTTGGGTGAGTTTTGCGCCAGATTTAATGATGCGACTAAGGCGCAGGCTGGAAGTATTATTCCTGCTGAAATCACTATCTATGAGGATAGAACTTATGAATTTAAGTTAAAAACTCCTCCAGCTTCCGATTTATTAAGAAAAGCTGCCGGTATCACTAAAGGTTCAGGACAACCGAATAAAGCTAAAGTAGGAAAGGTAACAAAGGCTCAAATTAAAGAAATTGCTGAGAAAAAAATGTCCGACTTGAATGTGAATAGTCTAGAAGCTGCTATGCGCAGCATAGAAGGAACTGCCAAGAATATGGGTATTGAAGTGAAAGACTAAATTATTTTCAAAACCGCTTTGTCTCTTATGAGATAAGGCGGTTTGCGTTTTTATTTGTTTTTTTGTAGTATATTTGCAGAATATTAAAAATTCAAAAGGAGGATTCAATGAAAAATATTTATGCAGGAAAATTTATTTTGATTGAAGGTTTAAATGGAGCCGGAAAAACAACTCAGGCGAAACTTTTGGTTCAATGGCTAAAGAGTGTTGGAGTGACAGCCAAATTCAATCATGAGCCTACGAAGGAGCGATTCGGATATCTAATCAGAAAAATAGTCGATCAAGAACAGCCCTATCCCTCTTTTGTTTGCGATTTAAGGGATGGTATTAAGAAGTTGTTGCAGAAGGATTCATTGGCGCAGAGGCAAAAATATCCAGGACGTCCTTTGAAGCAATCTTTTCTTTTAATTTTGAAAAGAGCTCTTGAAAAGCTGATCAATCAAGTTGAACTAACCGAAGAGGAGAGACAAGTCATTTTTGTTGCTGATAGATTTTATGATGTTGTTTTGAATATTATTCCGAAATTGGAAAGTGGGACTTGGATTGTTCAAGACAGGTATGATGTCAGTAATTATATCCATAGTATGGCTAGTGGTTTATCTTTTGATGTTTTACATAAATGGCACAATTTTTGTATGGGAAAATTTTATTTAATTCCTGATTTAGTCATTTATTATTGGGCGCCCATGGATGTGGCTATGCGCAGAAATAATCAATCAGGAAAGATCATAGATATCTATGAAAAAAAGATTGAGTTTTTGAAGAGTATTGAACGAGCCGCTTTGGAGCTTTTCCATATTCCTACATTAGAACCCCTTTTGAAAAAAGGAAGTTATTGCAAAGGTATTTTGAAAATACAGAATGGCGATGAGAGGCCTTATTATTGGATTAATGCCGAAGGAACGAAAGAAGATGTTTTCAAGGTAACCCAAGAAATAATTACCCGTCATTTTGAGATGAAGTAAAAAGTAACAATAAAAACCCCGCTATAATTAGCGGGGTTCTCTTTTTATGGTTTTTTGATTGGAGTTGTATATCATTTGAAATTTTGCTATCCGGTATGTTAAAATACGTTTATGAAATATAAGCCAACCATCGGTTTGGAAATACACATGGAATTAAAAACCAGAACTAAAATGTTCTGTGGTTGTTTAAATGATTCCGAAGAAAGGGAGCCGAATAAGAATGTTTGTCCGGTGTGCTTGGCTCATCCTGGCGCTTTGCCAGTGGCTAATTTTGACGCTATTAGATCTGTTTTAAAAATTGGTATGGCTTTAAATGGTAAAATTGCGGAGATTTCCAAATTTGATCGTAAAAATTATTTTTATCCCGATTTGCCAAAAGCATATCAGATTTCGCAATACGATCAGCCATTTGTAGAAGGTGGTTATTTGGAAATTGATTTGCCGTTGGAAAGCGAAGGAGAATTGCCTTTAAAGAAAAAAGTTAGAATTACTAGAGTGCATTTGGAGGAAGATACTGGTAAATTGGCGCACTCTGATGATGGTAAAAATACATTTGTTGATTTTAATCGCGCTGGCGTACCTTTGGCCGAATTGGTAACTGAGCCCGATATTTCTTCTGGGTATGAAGCTCAGAGATTTGCGGAAGAATTGCGTTCTATTTTGCGTTATTTGGGGGTGGCTAATGCCGATATGGAAAAAGGGGAGTTGCGTTGTGAAGTAAATATCTCTATAGCACCGGAGAATGCGGAAAAGTATGGTACAAAAGTTGAAATAAAAAATCTCAATTCGTTTCGCTCCGTTGGTCAATCTATTGATTACGAGATTAAAAGACAAACGGAAGTTCTTGAAGATGGCGGAAAAGTTATCCAAGAAACTCGCGGTTGGGACGAAGTAAAAGGTGAAACATTTTCTCAGCGTAAAAAAGAAGAGGCGCATGATTATAGGTATTTTCCGGAGCCCGATTTGTTACCTATGGCTCCAGGAGAGATGTTTGATTTGGAAGAAATAAGACGCGAATTGCCGGAATTACCAGAAGCCAAACGTTTACGTTTTATGAAGGAATTTGGTTTGAAATATAAAGAAGTGGAAGCTTTATCTTTTGAGCCGGCTATAGCTCAGTATTTTGAATCAATGGTTTCGGAATTGGATACTTTTGAGAAAACCGAAGGACAACGAAGAGAGAAGAGGATTAAATTGGCTTATAATTATTTCGTGAATGATTTACAGAGTTTGATGGCGGGTAAAAGTATTAAAATTGGAGAATTAAAGATAGATCCGGAAAATTTCGCGCATTTAATGGATTTTGTTGATAAAAATATGATTTCTTCTGCGGCTGCTAAAATGGTTTTGATGGAGATGTTTGAAGCCAATCGTGAAGCCGGAGATATCATAAAAGAAAAGGGACTATTGCAAGTTTCTGATGAAAAAGATTTGGAAGTTTTTGTACAAAAGGTAATAGAAGAGAATCCTGTAGTAGCGGGGGAATTTAAAAATGGCAAAGAAAATGCTTTACAATTTTTAGTTGGCAAATGTATGGCATTATCCAAAGGTAAAGCCAATCCTAAAGTGATTCAGGAGTTATTAAGGAAAAAGCTATCTTAATGATTCATTGCTTTTGAACAAATTTTGTGGTATAATATGATAGTCGAGTAAAATATAAAATTTATATGGGAATTGAGAATTTAAATAACGAAGAAATGGGAGGAAAGCGGGAATTATCAAAAGACGAATTGGAGCTCGAATTTCATGCGGGGCCGATAAAAGAGGGAAAAATTCCGGCGACTACCGAGGAATTTCATAAACATGCCATGGGGGCTACGGCGAGTACCGGTCTTTTTGAATTAGAAAAATCCGAAAATGGTGATTTTCAAAAAAAAGTGGAGGAAATCGTAAAAGAAATACCCATAACGGCCAAGCCAATTGTAAGCGAAGAAGAGAAGCGATTTGAGCAAGAAAGAAATGAGGGAGATTTGGGGCATTTGATGATGTTGGAAAAAAAGTTGGAACATATTAAACAATATATTGCCGACAATAAAGATGAAAAATTAATTGCTGAAGCGAAAGAAGAATTGGCAAAAACTCAACAAGAATATGATATCTTTTTCAAAGAATATTCTGAGAGAGTAAAACAGTCGGTGAGTAAACAATAAAATTATGGAAAGAATTGAAGATTTAAATAAAATAGAACAAAAAGAGCAGTTGTATAAAGAGATTACTATTGAAGAAATCAAGGAGGCTGCTAAAGAGTTGAATAACGATCCCAAATTCAAATCTTTACAAGAAAAATTTGTTAAATTAACTGAAGCTATAAAAGATTTTGAGCAAGCGGAGAAAGAAATGAGAGAAGGGGGAAGTATTGATGAGACTTTAATAATCGCAGCCAAGAAAAAATACTCGGAGGATATGGAAAAAATTGAAAGTGCAATGATTGGTATGGTGTTGGAACAAATGGATGTAAAAGTGAAAAATGATGTTCCTGACGCTATAGATGAAATGTTTGCCGATATTCTTAAAGCGGAGGGAGATGAAAGTAAAGATCCTTCTTATGTAATTAGACATTGGGATCAACCGGAGAAGAACCCCGAAAATATTAGGAAATAATCAGAATTAAAAAATCCGTTCGTTTTCGCTGATTAGCGAGTGACGAGCGGATTTTTTTATTTTAGAAATTTTTTGATTAATTTTTCTGCCTCTTGTTGATTTTTAATCCAATGAATCTCTTGATCGCGTTTAAACCATGTCATTTGGCGTTTACTGAAATTGCAAATAGCTTTGTAGAGTTCAAGAATCATTTCTTCTTTGGTGATTTTTTCGTGAATATACAAACTGATCCAGCGATATTCTAATCCGAAATCATATAAACGTTGATAACTCACTCCTGATTTTTTGAGTTTTTTTATCTCATTAACCATTCCATGATTTAAGCGTCGGAGTAATCTTTTCCAAATCAATTCTTTCAATTGTTTTTGATCTCGCTTTACTCCCAATTTTAATACTTCGTAATTTCTATGTTTTTGTATTTGAGGTACTGGTTTTTTGGATGTTATGACAATCTCTAGGGCGCGAATCAAGCGGCGGGGATTGTTTTTGTCTATGGTTTTGGCGCGGTTGGGGTCGAGCTTTTTTAATTTTGTGAATAATTCTTTGACAGTTAATTTTTCTAATTTTTTGCGGAGTTGAAGATCTGGTTTGATGTTTGGAAATATTTGATTATCAATCACGGCATCAATATAAAGACCCGTGCCGCCGCAAATAATCGGAGTTTTGTGTTTAGCCAGTATTTTTTTGATTGCGATTTGCGCTTGTTTTTGAAAATCAGCTACGGAGAGTTGTCTTTTGGGCGAGGCAATGTCGAGAAGGTAGTGGGGAACGCCGCGCATTTCTTTTTTGGTAATTTTGCCGGTGCCAATATTCATTCCCGCATAGACTTGTCTGGAGTCGGCAGAAATAATTTCGCCATTATATTTTAAAGCCAAATTGACCGCCAAATCGGATTTACCCGAGGCAGTAGGTCCTAAAATTACTATTATTTTTTCTTGCTCCTTTATCATTATTGGTATTTTTGCACAAATTGCTTAAAATTTCAATTCATCCGCCAACTGGCGGATGAATTGAAGCGGGTGGTGGGATTTGTTGAGATTGGTGGGGGCAGAGAGTGGCTTTTAAAAAAAGGCAATTTATGGTAAATTTTTAGATATGTTGGGAATGAAAAGATTTCAAAGAAAAAAAGAGGATTTTATTTGTGAGCATTGCGGAGAAGGCGTTAAGGGCATTGGTTATACCGATCATTGTCCTAGGTGTTTGTGGTCTAAGCATGTTGATATAAACCCGGGAGATAGAGAAGCTGACTGTCAGGGGATGATGGAGCCGATGAGAGCGGTAGTGATTCGTGAGGGATATGTTATACATTATAAATGTGATAAATGCGGATATTTACATAAAGTAAAAGCGGCAGAAAATGATAATTTTGAAGAAATTGTGAGATTAAGTAGAAGTTGAATTTAACTCGTTTTAGTTAATTAGTAGAGACGAGACTGTGATTGACATTTTCTATATTTTATGTAGAATGTAGACAGCATTTAAAAAATAAACAAGGAGGAGAGAATGAAGAGTTTCTATGGAAAGTTGAAAGGTTGGGCAAAGTTTTGGTTTTGGATGATTGTTCTGGCTTTGGTAATTAATTTTTTTCAATTGGTTGATTATACTTTTCAAAAAAAAGGATGGGATTATTTAATGAATAATAAGGAAATTTCTTTGTTAACAAAGATTGTTTTTCCTGCTCCGTCCATTATTTTTGAAAATGATCATGTAGGATTTATGATGTCTACCATTGCTTATTACCCGCATGCGAAAAAGGATTATGGTGGTTTTAAAAGCTTTCCAGAATATTGGCAGCATTACAAAGCAATAAATACTTGGCCACAAAGAATTGGTACTGGGCTGGGTTATTTGATGGCAATATGTGTATTGGTTATCATTGAATGGTTGTATGTTATTTTTTGGCAGTTTGCCATTAAATTCTTGATTTGGGAACTTTTCATAAAAGAATTTATTTGGTGGTTCTGTTTAAAGGGGTTTGTTTGGGAATTTCTTGTAAAGGATATTATTTGGGGAGTATTTCTCTCTGGACGGTGGTTGAAATAAATTGTAATAAAAACCGCTTCGACATATTGTCGAAGCGGTTTTCTTTTACATTTTTGGTAATAATTTTTTGCAATTTTCTATGAATTTTTCGGTACTGATATTTTCCAAATCTTTTTTGCCTCGTTCGCGGATGGCTAAATTTCCTGATTCTATTTCTTTATCTCCAGCCACGATAATATAAGGTATTTTTTCCATTTCCGCATTTCTAATTCTTTTACCGATAGTATCACTAGATTCATCAATTTCCACTCTGAAATCATTTTCATCAAATTCCGCTTTTAATTTTTTAACAAAATCTAAATGTTTTTCACTAACCGGCAAAATCTTGATTTGCACAGGAGCCAACCAGAATGGGAAAGCGCCGGCATAATGTTCTACCATAGTACCGAAGAATCTTTCTAAGGATCCCATTAAGGCACGATGAATCATATAGGGCTGATGAGTTTTACCATCTTCGCCAATGTACTCCATTTTGAATCTTTCAGGCATATTAAAATCAAATTGGATAGTGGAACATTGCCATTCTCTGCCTAAAGCGTCTTTGATTTTAATGTCAATTTTAGGGCCATAAAAAGCTCCGCCACCTTCATCAACATCATACGCCAAATTCATTTCTTGCAAGGCATTCTTTAAAGCTTCCGTAGCTTCGTTCCACATGGTTTTGTCTCCTACGGATTTTTCTTTGGGTTGAGTGGCTAGATAAAGATGGAAGTTTTCAAAGCCAAAACTTTTGAGGATATAAATAGAAAAATCAACTACTTTTTTAATCTCGGCTGGCATTTGTTCTGGGGTGCAAATCAAATGAGCATCATCTTGAGTAAAACCGCGCACTCTCAACAATCCGTGTAAAACCCCGGCTTTTTCATATCTGTAAACAGTTCCTAATTCTGCCCAACGCAAAGGCAAGTCTCTATAGGAACGTAATTTGTTTTTATAAATAATAATATGAAAAGGACAGTTCATGGGCTTGATAAAGTATTTGTCTTTATCAATTTCCATAGGGCTGTACATATTATCTTTATAAAAGCCTAAATGTCCGCTGGTTTCCCAGAGGGTAGATTTTCCGATGTGTGGAGTGAAGACGATATCGTAGCCATTTTTATAGTGGGCTTTTCTCCAGAAATCTTCCATAGCTATGCGAATTCGGGCTCCTTTAGGATGCCAATATACTAAGCCTGGTCCGTATTCTTCGTGAATACTAAATAAATCCAAATCAACGCCCAATTTGCGATGATCGCGTTTTTGAGCTTCTTCAATCATCTTTAGATATTCTTCCAATTCTTTTTTGGATTCAAAGGCTATGCCGTAGATGCGGGTAAGCATTTGATTCTTTTCATCTCCACGCCAATAAGCTCCGGCAATGCGGTCTAATTTGAAAGCGTCAGTGGGGATTTCTTTGGAATTGTCGATATGAGGCCCGGCGCATAAATCAATGAAGTTTTCTGATTGATACAAAGAAGCCTCGGTGGCTTTGGCACGAGTTTTTTCTCCCGCTTCAGTTGAACCGGTTTCTTTCAATTCTTTGATTAATTCTACTTTGAACGGTTGTTTTAAATCTTTGAAGAGTTTTTCTGCCTCATCAAAGGAAACAAAGCTTTGTTTGAAGTCAATTCCTTTTTTGATTAACTCCTTCATCTTTTTTTCTATTTCTATCAAGTCTTTTTCTTCAATAGGTTTTTCCAAAAGGAAATCGTAATAAAAGCCATTATCAATGGTTGGGCCGACTCCCAATTGCGCTTTGGGAAATTTTTCTAAAACTGCCATAGCTAAGAGATGGCTTAAAGAATGTCTAATTTTTTCTACTTTTGAATCTTTTTTATCCATGCGAATATTATACGAAGAAATAAAGTCAAAATCAATTTATTATTGACTTTTAGCCATATTTATGCTATATTTATATTAGTATTAGATTTTAAAACTATTTAAAAAAAGGAGAGTGTCTATGATGGCAATGTCTATTGAGAGTCGTGTCGTGCGGGATTTTGTGCAGTCGAGTAGTCGGGGCGGAAGGAGTGTGGCGGAACAAGCGGCAATGTTGCACATTTTGTTTCCGCGAGTCCAAAGCTTTGATGAATCTCGAGAGGAGGTTATCAACGAATCGTTTTCATTCGCCGATGAGTTTATGCAAATTGTTGCCATTCCGAAATGGCAGTTGGTCGCAAAAACTTACGGTGAAGCGGTTCAAAAAGTACTGGGTCTGTTGAAAAAGCAGCGAGGAGGAAAATTCTGTAATCGCTGCGAGGGAATCGAAGAAAAGTTGTATCTCCATCGTTCCGAATTCACCGAATACGGAATGAGAAGGTTGAGCGGGCAGCAGAAGGGTTTTGACATTATGATTGTGCCGGTTCAGCTGGGGAGATCCTACAAGAACTTCAGCGTTCGTTTGGCTCGAGAGACCTTCGGAGATGAATTCGGGCTTGGTGTGTTCGAAATGGGATGTATTCTTCTGACGCATCCCGAAATTCTTCAGCATCGAGACGATTTCGGTATCGATTGTGCCGGGGATTACTATGATCCCGATGGTTATGGCGCTACGTCTCGAGCGCCAACTTTTTCCTTCACTATGGAACTCGAACTCGGTTCGCGTTGGATCGAAAGCTCGTATTCCAATCGTGGAGCGGCAACGGTATTCTTCATGTCTTGAAGAGGCAACTAAAAACGGCTACCTATATAATGTAGGTAGCCGTTACTTTTTTAAAATTATTTTATTAGATGAGCTTCTTCACAAATAATTTTTAATTCTCCGTTATTTCTATTGACCCTACCTTTAGTGATAACAATTTTATCTTTTTGCCAAACATCCAAAGTTTTTTCTAATGTTTTGGGGAAAACGGTGATTTCTATAGAACCGGTTAAATCTTCAATTTTAGCTATAATCATAGCCCTGCCCGTTTTGGTGATAATTTTTTTGAGTTCATTGATGATGCCGCCAACTTTTACCATGCGATCAATAAGGGCTGGGGTGATTTCCGCCAATGTCCTGGTAGTTTCTTTTTTGAATATTTCTTTTTTATAATTTAGAGGATTGTCGGAAATATAAAGACCCAAAAGCTCTCTTTCGTATTGTAGTTTTTCTTCCAGTGGCATAGGTTCCGTTTGTTTGAGACGAAGAGGAGAAAAACTCATCTCTTTGGAAAAAAGGTTTACTTGCGGGTTAGCGGCTGCTTTTTTAGAATCTTGATTGAAGCGTAATAATTCTTCCAGATTTTGCAAGAGATTCCCGCGTTCCGATAGAGTATCAAAAGCTCCGGCTTTGATTAAACTTTCTAAAGATTTTTTATTTAAGTCTTTGTGGCTTATTCTTTGAAGAAACTCCTCAATATTTTTGAAGGGTCCATTTTTTTTGCGTTCATGAATGATTTCCACCACAATATTTTCCCCGACATTTTTAACAGCTTGCAAACCAAAACGAATGGAGTTTTTGCCGGGTACTACGCTGAATTTTCTGAAACTTTCGTTGATGTCTGGAGCCAAGACGTGTATTTTCATATGTTTGGCCTCGGTGATTAATTCTGCCGCGCGTTCCGTTTCTGTGGCCTCGTTATTCATTAAGGCGGCCATAAATTCTACCGGATAATGTGATTTTAAATAAGCGGTTTGATAAGCGATGCGGGCGTAGCAGGCGGCGTGACTTCTGTTAAATCCATATTGAGCGAATGGTTCAATGGATGCCCAAATTTTTTCGGCCAAAGCTTTTGGCACGTTGTTTTTGGTAATCATACCATTGATTAATTTATCTCTCTGCTGGTCCATCAATTCTTTGATTTTTTTGCCTACGGCTTTTCTGAGCACATCAGCTTCGCCGATAGAAAAACCACCCAATTCAATAGCAAGCTTGATAAGCTGTTCCTGATAAATCATAACTCCGAAAGTTTTTTTCATGATTGGTTCTAGTTTGGGGTGGAGATAAATGATTTTTTCTTTGCCTGATTTTCGAGCGATATATTGAGGAATAAATTCCATTGGTCCTGGACGATACAAAGCTACCATAGCGATAACGTCTTCAATATCATTTGGTCTTAATTCCTTAAGATATCTTCTCATGCCGCCTGATTCCAATTGAAAAACACCAACGGTTTCTACATTTTGTAATAATTTGAAAGCTTTTTCGTCTTTGTCGGGTAAGCTGGATAAATCTACTTTGACTTGATGTACCGCTTCAATGATTTCCAAAGCATCTTGCATAGTAGTGAGGTTCCTTAATCCCAATAAATCCATTTTTAACAAACCCAACATTTCAATGGCATACATATCATATTGTGTGATAATGGAATTTTCATCTTGCGGAGCGCGTTGTAGAGGAGTGTAATTGGTTAAGGGTTCTTTGGTGATAACAATACCGCAGGCATGAATAGAAGCATGTCTGGCGCAACCTTCCAATTTTTTGGCGGAATCAATTAAGCGTTTAACATCCGCGTCTTTATTGTAAAGATCTTTTAATTCAATCACTCCTTCTACGGCTTCTTTTAAGGAGCTATTGGGAGGAATTAATTTGGCGATATTATCACAAAAACTATAAGCCATTCCTAAGGCTCTACCGGTGTCGCGAATAACTCCGCGCGCAGCCATGGTTCCAAAAGTTACAATTTGTGCCACGTGATCTTCGCCGTATTTTCCTTTTAAATATTTGATGACCGCATCTCTTTTGGTATCGGAAAAATCCATATCAATATCAGGCATAGAAATTCTTTCTGGATTAAGAAATCTTTCAAATAATAAATCAAATTTAATAGGATCAACATCCGTGATTTTTATTAAATAAGAAACTAAAGAGCCGGCGGCGCTTCCTCTGCCCGGTCCTACTACAACTCCGTTGTTTTTTGCCCAGTTAACAAAATCTTGCACGATTAAAAAGTAAGAAGAAAAACCTGTTTTTTTGATAACTTCCAATTCGTATTTTAAGCGGTCGGTAACTTCTGGTTTGGGATTTTCGCCAAAACGTTTTGTTACTCCTTCGTAACAAAGTTTTTCTAACAAGCTTTCCGGAGTTTCTCCCGAGGGCACTTCAAAATGGGGGAGTAAAGTTTTTCCGAATTCCAATTGTACATCACATAATTCGGCAATTTTTACGGAATTGGACAATGCTTCGGGGCAGTCGGCGTATAATTCTTCCATGGTTTCTGTCGGGCATAATGAAAAGTCAGTGCCTTTTAGGGTGAGGCGATCTTCGTCGGTGGTTTTGTTGCCAGTTTGCACGGCTAACATAATATCATGCGCTTCCGCATCTTCTGGATTTAAATAGTGCGTGTCATAAGTAGCCACTACTGGCACATTGAATTTTTTTCCAATTTCAATCAAAACTTTTTTAACTTTGGCGCTTTCCGGAATTTGTGGATGGTAGGGTAGTTCTAAATAAAAATCTTCGTGAAAAATATCTAAATATTCTTTTAGTTTTTCTTCAACTGTATCCATACGATTTTCCAGAATTAATTTGGAAAGTTCGCCGGTTAAACAACCGGAAAGGGCGATAATACCCTCGTGGTATTCTCTTAATAAATCTTTATCAACTCTTGGCTTATAATAAAATCCCTCCAAATGAGCTTTGGTGTTAATTTGTAATAGATTTTTATATCCGATATTATTTTTTGCTAAAAGAGTAATGTGATAACGTTTGGCATCAATTTGAGATCTTTTTTGAAAGCGGCTTTCGGTTGCTAAATAAGCTTCTAATCCTAGAATCGGTTTTAATCCGGCTGCCGTGGCTTTTTTGTAGAATTCTGGAATGCCGTGCATGGAACCATGGTCGGTTAGGGCTAGGGCTTCAAAGCCCAATTCTTTGGCGCGAGGCACTAAATCTTCAATCTTCGCTAAACCATCAAGAAGAGAATAATGCGAATGCACGTGTAAGTGAACGAATTTAGAATTCATAAGAATATATTATACATTTTTTGTTTTTAAAATTCAAAAAATATTTAGTTGACTATTTTGAATTAATGTGTATAATTAAGGATAGCTATTTAATTATTTCAAATAAGGAGAAATAATGACCAAAAAGATCGAACCGTTGAAGAACGTGAGCTCGGAAAGGTTGTTGGAAATGTTTTTCGACAACGGTGGTACGATGGAGAGGCGTAACTTTTGTATTCCTGTCGATTCTACCAGGGAAACGAGACGTGTTGCTAAGGTGTTGGTTTTTTTGATGATGCGGGAAGATGGCAAAAAACTGCTTGCCCAAACTCATAAGAGATTTTTGAGAGGGAAAGTAGATTCTTGTAATTTTCCTATCATCAAGATGAAAAGACGTTTCATGGAAATGATCAAAGGGAAAAAAACAAGGGAGGAGTAAGATGTCAGTAGAAAAAAAGAATGGTGGTATTCTGGTAATAGGCGATATTTTTGAGGAATTCCTTAATGCTTTAAAAGAAGTGTTCTGTGAATACGATGTGGAGGTGCTTGATCCCAGTAAATGTTCTGAAGATTTTCTTTTGAATTTTATCATGGATCGGTTTCAGCCGGTCGTTATTTTTCTCAGTGAGGATACATATTCTCAAGTTCCCGTATTTTATGATCGTTTGAAGACACAGCTTTCTAGCGTGTGTTTTCGGGTGATCTATAAGGTGGAATTTAACAGAGAAAGAAGCGAATATGTCGGAAAATTTTTGGAAAATATGAAGATGGGAATCATGGAAGATTTGCAGAAGAACAAAGAGTAATTAAATCCCGCAATGCTGAAGCATTGCGGGATTTTTTTATTTATTGAACTTTATTTTTTTTCTAAAGATGTTGAACAGTATAACAATAATTAGAATGCCAATTCTGACATAAATAGACACAGGAAGATAAAAGGCGACTAGTATAATTATTACGCCTGTAATGGCGTGAACTAAAAGATTTTTCCAATCTTTGAGATAGTTGTGAATAGCTATTATTATTTTTTTCATGGAAATTATTGTAGTGTATTTGTGATTTTTTTACAAATTCAAATAATTATTTAATAGTGAAGTTTACGTCACTACTATCATGGATATTATTATGTTCCGCGTCTTCTATGGTAATGCGATATTTATTTGATAGGGGCAGATCATTAACTCCCCAAACCTCTGCGTATAATTCTTGTACTGTCCATTCATAGCTACCCGCATTTAGAACATTTGAAGCAATAGCCGCGTTAAAATTTTGACTATCTTCGTCTCCGAAGATTGCTAATCTTATATTTACGAATTTTGTCTCTTTTTTAGCATTCCAAGTGATTGTAACTTTTTGTCCTTTTGTCCATACTTCTCCACCATTTGGTGAAATAACTGTTATCTTTTCATTTTCATTTTTAATAGTAGATACAATGCATCCTGTGTAATTTTTTTCCTCATCATTTTCAAATACTAATGCGCCATCGCCTTTGCTCCAGAAAATAAAAGATTCATTATCGTTGGCATAGCGACTTCCATCAGCGGAAATAGTTTGAGGTAGGGTAAGAACTCTTCCATCACTCAAGGATATTTTTACACTTCCTGTGGGGATGGGCATTTCACCGGGTTGCACTTTTATAATTTCTCCCGTGTAAAAAATGGCATTAATTATTTTGTTGTCATTACAAGAATAGACAACTTGAATAGGAGATGGCGTAGGAGAAGGGGAGGCTGACGATAAATCTCGATCTCCGTTTTTCTCCACATAACAAATCATTAAACATACAACGATAACTAATAAAACAAGACTGATAATAATATTTTTTTGTATTTTGTCCATATGCCTTTATTATACTAAAAAATCGCCTTAAAGTTAATGGCGATTTTTTAAATGGCTCCGGCGGTAGGATTCGAAGGTGTTGCCCGAAGGCATCCGGACAAACGGCCATATGGGAAGTTAGATTCTTACCACCCCGTCGAAAAAACAAAAATTCCCTAATGCATGAGGAATTTTTTGTTTGCTCCCCATATTGGACAAGTTTAGAAAAATGAATTGGAAAACTATAAAGCAAGAGTTAGAATTTAGTGGAATTGTAAATCTTCTTCCTACTGCCATATATTCTCAGTAAAAGTATCTATTTTCTCTATTAAAATGTCAATTTCCCTCATAGCTTGTTTCATAAGCATTGGAGTAATTTTTAGCATTCTAAATTTTATAAGGCCATTTTCTTTATTTGTTTTAGTGCCTACGCGTATAAATCCATTTTCGTCTAATGTGTCCCATTTGGCGTGGACTATTTTATTTCTTATGGTAGATAAATATTCCATTCGTTCTCTTATTAAACTTAATTGTTTCAAATTTTGTTTTTTTCTTTTCTCACTAACAGAATTGACCATTAAAAATGATAGATTATAAAAAAGTTCTATCTTTGCACACATTTTTAAGTCCTTAATAATTATATAACCCTCATCGTGAGAATAATCTCCACCTATAAGTTCCGCTATTTCTATATCTAAATTATGCTCAAGATTGCTAAACCTAATTAAGAATGTGCCAATATATTGAGCGTACTTCTCTTCCTTTTTGGCCATTAACTCATCACCCCACGAATTATCATATTGTTCCAATTCTTTATATTTTTCCTCAATTGATTTTAGTTGCAGTTTTTTCTTCATAGTAATATAATAAGGATAATTAGAGATAAAATTAACTAAAAACTGACGGGGAGTTATTCTATTTATTTGTTCTTTTGATGCTTAGTAGCATCTTCAAGAATAAATGTTCGAGCCTCACCCTTGTAGGGTGGGGTTTTTTCGCCTCTCGTAAGAGTTATTTCAACTCTTTTGAATCCAGCTGGTCTATATTGACCAGATTTTGGCGCAAGACATCCTGTTTTAACTTTGATCATAAACCAAAATTGTTATTAGAGGGACTCCGACACAGCCCCGTCTCAAAGCAAAAATGGATAATATTTTTACTCTGAGGCGGGGGGCGGAGTCCTTAATAAAAGGATTGCTCCCCGTCAGTTTTCAATGAACTTTCTTTACTTTAGTTTACAAAAGCAATAAAATAAAAACAAGCAGTTAGCAAATAAAGAATATGATGGAGAATTACTAAGGATATATATGACAAGAAACATCAAGAATATCACGACAAACTTCAATTATTAAATATTGAATTAGAAGAGCATACGAAAGCTGATTATGAGTATCAAACGACAGTTGCTGTCGTGCTTTCCGTAGCTCGTAGGGCTAAACAAATTTTTGAAAGTTCTGAACCCGAAGAAAAACGAACACTTTTGAATTATTTACTTCAGAATCCCACAGTAAAAGAAAAAACGCTAAGTTTTACCTTGCGTTCTCCCTTTAATGTGGTATTAGAATTATCCGATAATCCTTCTTGGCTCCGGCGGTAGGATTCGAAGGTGTTGCCCGAAGGCATCCGGACAAACGGCCATATGGGAAGTTAGATTCTTACCACCCCGTCGAAAAAACAAAAATTCCCCAATACATGAGGAATTTCTTGCTTGCTCCGGCGGTAGGATTCGAACCTACGACCTTCTCGTTAACAGCGAGCAGCTCTACCACTGAGCTACGCCGGAATAAAGTATAAAGACATTTTAATAAATATTCATAAAAAAAGCAATAAAAACATCTTGGCTCGTTAATTCGTTGAATAGATGTTATTTTCTTTGTTTTTATTGGTATTGCGTTAATATGAAAAGCTGTATTATAATTAAAAGAGGAAATATAGCGTTTTTTATTTTTAATTATTAGCAATTAAAATATAAAAACATGGAAAAAAAGAAAAAAATATTGGGCATATTTAAAGATGTCGCTATACCAAGTTTTTTGATCCTAATTATAGCTGTTGTTGTAAACTTTTTTGTTTATAAACTGGAGCTTAATTTTTTTCACAATATTTATAATAATGAAATAATTGAAACCAAAGCTTTAATAAATAGAAGATTTCAAAGCGCTTTGATGGCCGCCGAAGGCATCGGAGCGCTTTTTATTTCTAGTGAAGATGTGACTGAACAAGAATTTGAATTATTTGGTTCTACTATTGTAAAGAATTCCGCTTCTGGGATATTGGCCATGTCAATTACGGTTGAATGGGTGGATAGTCAAAATAACATTCGTTATATTTATCCGATGGATGAAGATAATGCCAAGATTGTTAATATGAATTTGAACCAATATCCTAATCGTTTATTGCCGATTACCAAGGCAAAAACAACCAAGTTGCCAGTTGTTACCGAACCTATTATGTTGGGGCAGGGATACCCCGGAGTAATACTTTATTCTCCAATTTTTAAAGGTGATGAATATCTCGGGCAGGGCGTGGTAGTGATTCGTTTGTCTAATCTCGTTGCTCCTGTGGCAGGAAGTGCTTCAATTTACGAAAAGAATGAATTTATTCAAACCGGTAGCTTTATTATACCTTTTGGAGTTGATGTAATTTTTGATAATGCTGGTAAGCGTATCGTAAATCCCCAAGGTGATTTAGTAGTAGATGCTATGGGGCAAAAATATTTAGATTTTCAAAAAGAGTCATTAAGTGAGAGTCTTGCTCTGGCCGATAAGAATTGGCAATTGAAATTTTCCCCGTCTTACGCCACAGAGGTGCATAAAAGAGTTGCGATTTATATTGGAGTCTCAGTTCTTGCTCTTTTGTTTATAACTGTTTTTTTGTGGATGCTGCATAAAAGAAGAGAAATGCTCATAGAAGAAATGGCCAGAGCTGAAGCTTTGATTGCTAGTATTGGCGACGGATTGATAGTCATAGATGGAAATGGAATAATTATTTTTGCCAACAGAAAAGCGGAAGAAATATCCGGATATGGAGCAAAAGATGCAGTTGGAAAATCCTATCTTGATTTTTGGCTTTTGGTTGATAACAAAGGTAATCCTATTAAACAAGAGGCCAGGCCTTTTTATCAGGCTATACTGACGAAGGGATTTATTAACATCACAATGGAGGATCATCTTTACGTATTGAAAAAGGATGGAAGTCGTTTTCCGCTTTCTTCTACAATTGCTCCGATAGTAATTGATGGAACAATCATTGGTTCTATTATGACTTTTAGGGATATAACCAAGGAGAGCGAGGTGGATAGAATGAAAAGTGAATTTTTGTCTTTGGCTACGCATCAATTATTAACCCCCATTTCAGCGACAAAGTGGATAGCCGAAACCGTTTTGAATGAAAAAATTGGTTCATTAAATGAAAATCAAAAAGGGTATATACAAGATATACAAGTTTCTATGAAGAGAGCGGGTGAGTTGGTTAATGCTTTATTAAACATATCCAGAATTGAATCGGGAAGATTAATGATTAAACCGGAGATGACAAGTTTGAGAGATCTGCTTGATGGTGTGATTAAGGACGTCGTGGCAAGGCTTGAAGAAAAAAATCAGAAAGTAGATACAAAAGTAGACTCTAATCTCCCCATGATTAATGTAGATCTGAGATTGGTGCGGGAAATTTTTATGAATTTTATTACCAATGCTATTAAATATTCTCCGAAAGACAGCGTTATCACTGTGAATATAGAAGTTGTTGGCAATGAAGTTGTTTCTAGCGTCAGCGACAATGGCTATGGAATTCCAGAAAGTGAACAGTATAGGGTTTTTGAAAAGTTTTATAGAGGAGAAAATATTGTGGAAAAAGAAAGGGATGGCAATGGTTTAGGTTTATATTTGGTGAAACAAATTGTAGAGGCGTCCGGAGGCAAAGTCTGGTTCAAGAGCGAAATAAATAAAGGAACGACATTTTGGTTCAGTTTGCCACTTTCCGGAAGTGTTGCGAAGGCCGGAGAAGTATCTATTACTTAATAGAAAGAAGGAAATTTATATTTTGACTTCTTGACGCGCAAATGGTATATTATCAGCAGCTTTAAAACTGCTGATAGTTTTTTGTAAATTAAATAAGGAGGGAAAATGGCTATTGTAAGGACAAGGGCAGACCTATTGAATCTTTTGGCGAGTTGCGCCGGTGATTATTATAAAAAGGTGATTCCTGAAATTAAACATATTATAACTGATAATAATGTTAAAATTGACAAGCCAATTTTGCAGATAATTTCTAATGCTGTTATCGTTGGTTTTATAAATTTTGTTGGCGAAGCTATGGGAGTTGATTATGGAATGCGTGTAAAGTATTTGCCGGAGGAATTAAAAAAGAATAAGAAAAGGAATGAGGAAATAAGGAAAGAAGAAGCCAGATTGCAGGTTCTTAGTGGTGGGGAGCCGATTATGGCTGCTTGCCCAGCGTGTTATCAAAGAGCTTCAACGCTCAATCCAATATTCAGAGATAGAGTGTATCGATTAGAACTTGTGGTTTTTGTGTGTCATGATTGCAAACTAATTTATGTTGATAGAAAGATAAATAAAAAAATAATCAAGAAATGGAATGAACAATGTCTTTATCGTGAACCTCTCAAGGTTTTGTACAGTGATTATTTGAAAAGACTTAATCTTTTCGTGCGTTCTTACATTAAGGAGAATCGTGGCTATAAAAAGAGAGTTTTTTCCTAAGAAAAAATAATTGTAATTTTAAAACACCCACTCTTAAGAGTGGGTGTTTTTTTGATTATATTATTTGTATTTATGAATTTAATTTTATTTTGATATTGAAAATGCAGAAGTATTGTGATATAGTATAAATACAATTGAATACGTAAATCATCAAGAGAATGGCGAGAGCACTGGCTCCAAGACCCATCAGCAACCCTCAGAAATGAGTAGGTGCTAAATCCAGCCCTAATCGGGGAAAGATAATTGGTCGACTCTTTCTTTTATTGGGAAAGAGTTTTTTTGTCGTTTAATAAATAAAAAATATGAAAAAAACAGCAGAATTTGTGAGTCCAAAACATCCAGATAAAATGTGCGACTTTATTGCCGATAGTATTCTGGATGCATATTTGGAAAATGATAAAAATAGTCGTGTGGCTATAGAGGTTATGGGCGGGCATAATCTAATAATTATAAATGGAGAGGTGACTTCAAAATCTAAGTTAAATATTGAAGCCGTTGTTAAAAATATTGTAGGGGAAAATTATAAAGTTATTGTTAATATAGTTTCACAAAGCCCTGAAATCGCTAGGGGCGTGGATGTGGGTGGAGCGGGCGATCAGGGTATTATGAAGGGTTATGCTACGAATGAAACAAATACGCATATGCCCTTGGAATATAATTTGGCGCGAGAATTGTGTCAAAAGATATTTGAGATTTATCCTTATGACGGAAAAACACAAGTAACGATAGAAGATGGCAGACCAATTACGGTGGTCGCTAGTTTTCAAAAAACAAAAAATGAAGATCTTTTGAAACTTGTGAAAAATATTATCTTGGCTGATGAATATCTCATTAATCCAGCAGGGGAATGGAATCAAGGGGGATTTGACGCCGACACCGGACTTTCGGGAAGAAAATTAATTGTTGATAATTATGGTCCGGAAATGACAATTGGTGGAGGTTCTTTTTCCGGAAAAGATTATACGAAGGTGGATAGATCCGGTGCTTATATGGCCAGAAAGATTGCTGTCGATTTATTAAAAAAACGTAATGCTAAAGAAGTGTATACAAAACTAGCGTATGCAATAGGAAAAAATGAACCGGTAATGGCCGTAGCTATTGTTGATGGGAAAGAAGAGAATATTGTGGGGTATGACCTTAGTCCTAAAGGGATTCGTGAATATTTGAAATTGGATAAGACGAATTTCAAAGATACCTGTACTTGGGGTCATTTCGGTAGGGGTTTTACTTGGGATTAGCAACTATTAAAATAATGTTTGTTCTATAGTAATCCACCGCCTTGGGTGATGGGTTAAATTTGCTCTGATAAATACTGGGGAAATTGAGGTGTTGATATGATTTTTGCCATTTGGACAAATAGAAAAATAGAGTTAAAATAAAGATGGTATATAGCGATAATTGATTCATATTTTATTTATAAATTATGAAAGCGTTAATAGTATTTGACTCTAATTTCGGAAATACCAGAAAAATTGCAGAGGTGATTGCCGGAGAATTGGGGAATGATGCCGCTGTTGTCGCAGTATCTGATTTTGATCAACAACAATTAATTGGTGTCGATCTTTTGATTGTGGGTAGTCCGATTATTGCTTGGAAACCGACGGAAAAGATTTTGGAGTTTTTGGAAGATTTGAATAAAGAACAATTAAAGGGAGTAAAAATTACAGCTTTTGATACCAGGGTTAAATTATTTATTCACGGCGATGCAAAAGAAAAAATTGCTACAAAATTAGAAAGTCTTGGGGCAAGAATTATAATCGGTCCTCAAGCTTTTTATGTTAAGGGTAAAGAGGGGCCTTTATTGGATGGTGAATTATATCGCGTTGCGTCTTGGATTAAATCTTTGAAATTAAAGTTAAATTGATAGAGAAGAATAATATTGCTATAAAAAAAATTATTTTTGTGTTAAACTAGCATAGTCGAAAATGAAATAAATTTAAATTATGAAGAATAAAAAGGTTTTAATAATTTCCGCCATTGTATTATTAATAATTGTTGTGCTTGGAGTTTGGTTTTATTTCGATAGATCAAATGGTTTAAATCTTGGAAAAGATGATAAAAATTCAGAAATGGAACAACAGGGCTCTTCTCAAAATAATATGTTGGTAAAAGAAAATTTTTCCATTATTTTGCCACAAGGTTGGATGGAAGGTAATGCCATCGAGGGAGTATCCGCTTTAGCATACAATGTTAATGAGAATATCACGGACGCAGCGGCTAAGGCTGCGAATTTTACGAGTTATCTTTCTATCGCCTCCGATGTTTCTCAGGGTCGCAGTATAGCGGAATATGTGGAATATACCAAAAGCGCATTGCGAGGAGTAATTCCAGAGATTAATTTTGTCGGGGACAAAGATTTGACTATTGATAATAGACCGGCTCATGCCATTGAAGCAGAACTTGCTCAAGAGGGAATTGATTTTAAGATTTTATTAGTTATGATTCAGGGCGAAGGAGATAAGATTTGGATAACTTCATTTAATACATTAAAGAGTACCTGGAATGATTATAAAGATGCTTTTTATCAAGCTGCGAATACTTTCAAGGTAAAAATAAATTAAAAAAAGTAATATATTATATTATTAAGCCTCGGTAGCATATGCGCACCGAGGCTTATCTTTTTTAGTAATTTTAGTTTACAATATAAATATGACAAAAATCTTGAAATGGGAAATTGGTGGCGCAGTGTTTATCTCTCTTTTTGGGAGTTTATTGCATTTTGTTTTTGAATGGTCCGGTAAATTTTGGTTGGTGGGCGCTTTTTCTGCTGTAAATGAAAGTACTTGGGAGCATTTGAAATTAGCAGTGGTGCCAGCGGTTATTTGGTTGTTAGTGGAGAGAAAAATTTTAAAAAGAGAGGCACGCAATTTCTTTTTTGCCAAGGAAATGGGATTATTTGTAATGCCGATTTTGATTATTATTCTTTTTTATTCTTATATCGCTATTTTGGGTAATAATCTTTTGGCTTTAGATATTAGTATTTTTATATTGGCGGTGATTATCGGACAGTTTATCAGTTACAAGATCATGCAGGCTCCCGAGTTTTCTCAGAAATATAATAAAGCAAGTATCGCATTGATGGTAATTTTGGTAGTAATTTTTATTATTTTTACTTATTTCCCACCCAAATCTTTTCTTTTTCATGATCCAGTGTCGGGTGGATATGGAATTGTTGGAAAAAGTAAGGATGGAGAGTTGAATAATTTTTCATCATGGGAACTGATTACACAAGCTATTAATAATTGTGAGGTGAAAAGAGTTTTTCGAGCGCATAGTAGGGATGTGAGCGCGGAACTTAAAAATGGCATTAAATTAACTGCAATTGAACCCGATTTGGACGATATAATACATGTAGCAGTGGCAGCTGAGCAAAAGTGTGGTAAGATTATAATGGAGACGGAATAAGAAATGTAGATATATGACTAAAAAATTATTTATTAAAACAATTGGCGTTTGGTTTATTTTGACGTTTTTAGCGGTTCTTAATGGTAGTGCTCGTGTTTTTCTTTATGGACCGAAAATGAGTAATTTATTGGCTCATCAAATTAGTACTTTTATTTTTGTAGCGGTTGTTTTAGTAGTAGCTTATATTTTTATCAAAAGACAGGAAGATTTATCAAATAAGACATTGATTTTAATTGGTTCAATTTGGGTTTTATTCACTGAAATTTTTGAATTTTTAGCTGGGCATTATCTTTTTGGTAATTCTTGGGAAAAATTATTTGCTGATTACAATATTTTTCAGGGTAGAATTTGGATCTTGGTTTTGTTGACTACTTTTTTCGCTCCATATTTGGTCGGATTATTTTTGAGAAAAAATAAGTCATTATAATAAAATGACGCAATTTATTATAGGATTTTTATAAATTACAAAAGATATGCTTATTGATGATGTAAAAATACAAGTAATAGCCGGGCGAGGTGGCAAGGGGAAAATGGCTTTTAACAAGAATTTAATGGCCTTGGGCCCAGCGGGCGGTCGCGGAAGCGATGGCGCTAGTATTTGGGTAGAAGGAGTGGCTGATTTGAACGCTTTAAATTATTTTCAGAGCAAAAAGGTGATTAAGGCTAAAAACGGCGAAGATGGCAAAGAACAATTTTGTGATGGTCATAAGCCCGATGACTTGATATTAAAAGTGCCTGTGGGAACGGTAATTCATAACCTTGATAATGGTTCTGAATTGGAAATTAATTTAATTGGTCAGCGCGAGCGTATTGCCAGGGGGGGCATCGGTGGAAGAGGTAATTTTCATTTTCGTTCTGCGACTGATACCAGTCCCAAAAAAACGGAACCCGGTAAGTCTGGAGAATCTTTTAGTTTGCATTTAGAATTGAAAATGATTGCAGATGTGGGATTGATTGGTTTGCCGAATGTAGGCAAATCTAGTTTGTTAAATGAATTGACTAGTGCTAAAAGTAAAGTAGCGAATTACAGATTTACAACCTTAGAGCCTAATCTAGGCACTTATTATGAATTGATTTTAGCTGATATTCCCGGATTGATTGAAGGAGCCTCGCAGGGGAAGGGATTGGGTTTTAAATTTTTGAAACACGTGGAGCATACTAAAGTTTTATTTCATTTGGTTGCTGCCAATTCGGAAACTCCAGAGGAAGACTATAAAGTGGTGCGTCAAGAACTTAAATCATATAATTCAAAACTTTTAGACAAAGAAGAATATCTTTTTATAAGTAAGAGTGACGAGGTTTCAAATGATGTTTTGGAGTCCGTAGTGAAAAAGATGAAGAAATTAAATAAAAATATTTTAGCATTTTCCATTTTAGATTCGAATAGCTTAGTAGAAGTTAAAAAAATATTAAATAATTTGATTGCTGAAAAAACCAAGTAAACATTTTTAGATTGAAATTGGGTTTGACATTCTGGACTTAGGGTCTAAAATAGAAGTAGATATTTAAATTTGGGGGGTAATTCCATTTTAGTTTTTAAACTATAATGGAATAAAAGGAGGGGAAAGTGGAAGAAGTATTTGACGAATATTGGAGGGAATATTTGAGAGAAACTGTGAGAATTTGCCAAACGATGCTGGGAGATTCGGATATGTTGGACAAATTATATTCGGTTGTTATATCCATTCAAAACTGTTTTCAAAGGCATTATAAGGTTATGGTTGCCGGTAATGGCGGAAGCGCTGCCGATGCTCAACATTTTGCCGCAGAATTAGTGGGAAGATTTCGTCTTAATCGGATGGGTCTGCCGGCTATCGCTTTGTCTACCGATACTTCTATTATTACTGCCGTGAGCAACGATTACAATTTTAATGAGATTTTTTCCAGGCAAATTGAAGCATTGGGAAAACAAGGAGATGTCTTTGTGGGAATCTCAACCAGTGGCAATTCGGAAAACGTTGTTAGGGCGGTGCAGGAATGTACGAAAATCGGAATAACGACAATTTGTTTATTGGGAAATGACGGTGGAAAGTTGAAAGGTTTGGCGGATATTTCTTTAATTATTCCTTCTTCAATTACTTCAAAGATTCAAGAAATGCATATTACATTGCTTCATCTTATTTGTGGAGAAGTGGAAAAAAATATGCAAATCACCAGAAATACGTGAAAACGATTTAAAGCGATTTGCCTCATTGGCAAATCGCTTTTTTTAATATTTTTTGTTATTATATATTTAATTTAATGACAGCTTTAATCTTCTCGATTATCATTTTCTTTTTTATCCTTTTGGGCGGTCTTTTAGCTATTAAATTAAAGGATAAAATTCATTATATTATCAGTTTTACGGCCGGAATCTTGTTGGCTGTAGTTTTCTTTGAGATTATTCCGGAAATCTTTCAAATTTCAATAGAAAAAAATATGAATATTATCATACCTATGATAGCTTTAGTTATCGGTTTTATGTTTATTCATATTTTGGAAAAAGTAGCTGTTTTACATAGTCATCATGAAGAAGAATATGCCAGTCATAAACATCCCTTAGTGGGCATGGCCAGTTCTTTAGGTATGGCTTTTCATAGTTTTTTAGATGGTGTGGGTATTGGTTTGGGTTTTCAAATTGATTATCGTGTTGGTATTTTGATTGCTTTGGCTATTTTGGCTCATGGTTTCTCTGATGGATTGAATACGGCGAGTTTGATGTTGGTTAATAAAAATAACTTAAAGAGAACAATGGGTTTTTTATTAATGGATGCTGTGGCGCCCATTTTGGGAGTTTTGGCCACTCTTTTATTTGTTATCCCTGATAGTTTTCTAGTCTTATATTTGGGATTTTTCGCCGGTTTCATTTTGTATATTAGCGCAGCCGATCTTTTGCCGGAAGCGCATAGCCAGCACAGTTCTTATAAATTAATTGGTCTTACAACGGCCGGAATTATTTTTATTTTTATCATAACGCGTTTAATCTAAATTAAAAATGAAATAAAAAAGAGAACCAATCAATATCTGGTTCTCTTTTTGTTTTTTAATATTTTTTGTACTTTTTTGGGTAGGACCCATACGTGTGGATTAACTTGACGCCATTCCACGGTAATGAGGGTGCTTAAATCTTCATCGGTGACGAAAATCCAATTATTCGTTTTTAGAAAGAAGCGACTAATTTTTTTATATTTTCTGAAGATTTCAAAACTGATTCCGGGCTTTTTCTTAATTTCTGTGACGTTGGATAAAAAAGCAAGCAATGTATTCATCCAATTTTGGGGTAAGGGATCTTGAGAGAATTCTTTCCATCGTTCAACGAAGCGATTATAAGCATGAATGCTGATATAGATTTTGGACAAATCCATTCACTCCTCGCTGTTATAATGAGTTTTTAATCATCTTTTGCTTCCCTAAATATAGTATGAATTTGATTATTTTGCAATCATAACTTATAAGATTTGCATTTTTAATCTTTATGTGATATAATAGATGTATTGATGGATTGCGTTCCGGCGCAATTTTTAATTATCTATTTTTATGGAAATAAGAAATATAGCTATTATCGCGCACGTTGATCATGGTAAGACAAAATTAACCGATGCTTTAATGAAACAGACTGGGATGGCTGCTGAGGGGGTAAGCATGGATTCTAACGCTTTGGAAAAAGAGCGTGGTATTACTATTTATTCAAAAAATACTTCAATTTTTTATCCTCCAGCCGATTCCGGAAGGGAGGTGACAAAAATTAACATTGTAGATACTCCGGGTCACGCTGATTTTGGTTCTGAGGTAGAGCGTGTTTTGCGTTCCATTGATGCTGTAATTTTGGTGGTAGATGCGCAAGAAGGTCCGATGCCTCAAACAAAATTTGTTTTAAAAAAATCTTTGGAATTGGGTTTGAAGCCGATTGTAGTTATTAATAAAATTGATAAACCTGCTGCGCGACCAGAGTGGACTCATGATGAAGTGTTGGCGTTGTTTATGGATTTAGGCGCTAGTAATGAACAATTGGATTTCACTACTATTTTTGCTATTGCGAAAGATGGTGTTGCCAAATTTAATTTGAATGATGAATCAAAAGATTTAACTCCTTTATTGGAAACTATTATTAAAGAAGTTCCTTTGGCTTCTTCCGAAGAATTGAATCAAAAGCCGTTAAGAATTCAACCATTTAATTTGGCTTATGATAATTTTTTGGGCAGAATGGCTATTGGTAGAATTTATGAAGGAACATTGAAAGTAGGGAGTAATGTTTTTATAAAGAAACCGACGGGGGAAACAAGAAGCGGTAAAATTACCAAGATTTTTACTTTTTTTGGATTGGAAAGAAGAGAAGAGCCGGAAGCGGTGGCGGGAGATATTGTAATGGTTGCCGGTTTGCCGGATATTTATATTGGTGAAACGATTTGTCTCAGCGCCGATCAGGAAGTTTTGCCGGCTATTAATATTGATGAGCCGACTATTTGTTTGAATTTTTTGGTAAATAATTCTCCTTTTGCTGGTAAAGAGGGAAAGTTTGTAACAAATCGTCAAATTCGTGAACGCTTGGAAAAAGAATTGGAAGTGAATGTGGGATTGAAAATTGATTTTAATTCTAATGATTCATTTAAGGTTTATGGAAGGGGAGAATTGCACATTGCGATTTTGTTGGAAAATATGAGACGCGAGGGTTATGAATTGCAGGTTTCTCAACCGCAAGTTATTTTCAAAGAAAAAGATGGGCAAGTTTTGGAACCATTTGAAGAAATAACTATTGATGTACCCAGTGAAATGATTGGGGTAGTAATTGAAAAATTATCTCGCCGCAAAGGAAAAATGATTGATATGAAGCCGGAGCAAAGTCATACCAGAATTATTTTTGAAATTCCAACTCGTGGATTTTTAGGATATCGCGGAGAGTTTATTGTGGATACAAGTGGAGAGGGAATTCTTTGTAGCCAAGTAATTGGTTTTCGTCCGCGCGTGGGAGAGATTGATCATCGCGTGGTCGGTTCTATGGTTTCTATGGAAGCTGGAAAGGCTTTGGGATTCTCTTTGTGGAATTTGCAAGATAGAGGCGTTCTTTATATTGGGCCCGGTACTGAAGTTTATGAGGGTATGGTAATTGGTAATGTTTCCAAGGGATTTGATATGAATGTAAATCCTACTAAAGGAAAACAATTGAGCAATATGCGCGCTTCTGGATCTGATGAGGCTATATACTTAACTCCTCCGTGGGAATTATCTTTGGAAAGAGGTTTGGAAGTAATGAACGAAGATGAATATTTGGAAGTCACCCCGAAAAGCATAAGATTACGTAAACAGTATTTGACGGAAAATGACAGAAAATTAGCGCAAAGAAAAAATTAAAAGTTTAAAAAATCGCCCCTAGATGGGGCGATTTTTGTATTTGACCAAATCAATAATTCCTGCTAATGTATAACCAGCTATTAAATAATTTCTAAAAGGAGGTTTTTATGAAAAAATTCTTTTGGAGGCATCCCGGCTGGAGTGTGTTTTTAGCTTTGGCTTTTGTTATTTTTGTCTTTTTCCGTCACATGAGTTTTCCTGTTATTGTGGCACCGTTATTGGTGGCCTTTATTGCCTGGCTTCTCTTGTTTATTATGTTTATGGAATTTCAGAATAAATTTATTACTTTTATACCGATAGGAGAGAGTGGGCGCGTCATTAAAGTGGTCAATGGAAGAGTTGTTGAAGAAGCGCAGTGCATTTGGGGTAAGGAAGGAAAAGAAAGCGGAGTCTATAAAGTACCACAATTGGACTTTGATGATCATTGGAGACATCGTGCTTTTAATTTCATCCTGATTCTTCGGAATGGACTATTTGAAAGGATGGAGATTCCAATCAATATAGCCATTCAATCATCGGAAAGACAACCCAATACTCAAGAAGTTTATGACCATGTTATCAAGCTGGGATTTAAAAATTTTGATGAACTTATAAAAAGAATAATTTTTGAAAAGGATGTAGTTGAACCGGCGAGTGCGCATATGTTGCGTTTTATCAGTGGTGATATCACTTATAGGGAATATGTTTCTGGGATTACGTATTGGTTTTTTTAAAGATAAGCCTCAAGAATTTATAAAAGATATTTTTTCTATTTTTGAAAAAGTTGAGATTACTATTGATTTTAAACATCAAAGGTATATATCTAAAGCAGTAAGCGCATAAATAATTTAGAGACCATTTTACAGGTGTAAAATGGTCTCTTTTGTTTGCTATGGTTATTTGGTATACTATATTTGTCAGAATAATTTGTTTTTTATTATGAGAAAAAGCGAAATTTTAGTTTTATTTTTAGTGATAGTTTCTTTTGTTATCGGTATTTATATTTACCCACAAATGCCTGAGCAAATGGCTACTCATTGGGGGATTAATGGCCAAGTGAATGGATATATGTCAAGATTTTGGGGAGTTTTCTTAATGCCTATTATTTCTCTGATTATAGCCGCTCTTTTGATTTTCTTTCCCAGAATAGATCCTTTAAAGGGTAATGTGGAAAAATTTAAAAAATATTTTGATGGTTTTATTGTCCTGTTGTTTTTGTTTTTGCTTTACATATACGGACTTAGTATTTATTGGAATCTAGGACATGCTTTTGATATGGGTAGGTGTATGATTCCGGCTTTAGCTGTGCTCTTCTATTATTGCGGTATTTTGATTAAACAATCTAAGAGGAATTGGTTTATTGGCATTAAGACCCCATGGACTTTAAGTAGTGATGAAGTTTGGGATAGCACTCATGAGATCGGAGGAAAATTATTTAAAGCCTCGGCTATTATTTGTTTGTTGGGGTTAATTTGGCCATCTTATGCTATGTGGTTTGTTTTGGTGCCTATTATATTTTCTACTTTGTTTGTCTTTATTTACTCATATTTTAAATATAGAAAAAATAAAGTCGTTTAATATTTAATAAAAAAATGAAAAAAGTAATTTCGTTATTAATTGTAGCGTCGTTTTTATTTGGTAGCGCCAGTGTTTTGGCACAAACGGAGGAAAACGTTAAAGTTGGTATAGAGCCGGATAGCGCATTCTATTTTTTAGAAAATTGGAAAGAGAAAATCCAATTGTTTTTTACTTTTGATTTAGAAAAGAAAGTTGAGCAATATACCAAATTGTCAGAAGAAAGATTGGCTGAATATCAAAGAATGTTGGATAAGGGTAAGGATGAAATTGCGGCAAAGGTTTTGATTAAATATGAAGATCAATTAAGCCGCGCTTTGGAAAATGCCAAAAAAATTCAGGAGAAAGAAAATGATTTGACTAAGGATAGGGTTAAGGATGTGTCCGATAATATAGCTAAACATATTGTTATTTTGCAAAATAATTTAGCCAATGCTAAAGATTCAGCTAAACAAGGATTGCAAAATGCCATTGAAGCGGCCAAAAAAGTCATTGAAAAATTTAAAAATGTTGATGATGAAAAAGATGTAGTGGGTGGTGATAAAGATGAGCATGATTGTATTGGTTCGGCCGGTTATTCTTGGTGCGAGGCTAAGCAAAAATGTTTGAGAGTTTTTGAAGAATGGTGTGCCGATCAGGCTAGAGAATTGGTTGTTAATGATATAAAGGAAGAGTCGGGTGTAAAGTTTCAATACCAAGGCGAATCCGCTTTTACTTGGATGATTTCTAAAGATGGTCAGATGTCTTCTTGGCCGATGATCGGGGCTTATTATAAGGCGGAAGAAGTGAGTATGGAGCAATATAATGAAATAGAAAAATATCTTAATGAAAATTTAGAAGCAGATAAATATAATCAGGCTGATGGCGTGCTTGGTGGATTAAGGGGTTATTTGAGTGGTTATATGGCTTGCACGATGTCTTTTAGTTTTCCTAATTTTATACAAAAAGAAGGAGAACCGACAGTACCTTTAACGGATAAACGCACGATGGAGATAAGATGTGGTTTTTTCAATAATAATTTAGTAAATACAGCGAATAGATTTGAAAAAAATGGTAATTTATCCAGAAAAGATGATAAGTGGATTTTGATTTATGAAGAAGTCGGCAAACCCGCTTTGACAACGGAATTGGTATTTAATGCTAATAGTATTTGTGAGAAAGGAAGACAAAAAGATGTTTGTGTTTTGAATAATTTGGAATTGGGTAGTAGGGTGAGGATTGTGGGATTTTTGGAAAATGGTAAATTGACCGTTTACACTCTTACTTGGTTGGGTAACGAATAAATTTTTTTTAGTTAGTTTATTTTTTGATGCGCTTAATATAGAGATAAATTGACTTGGAGTTGGTTATCTGTTATATAAATAGACAGGACTTTAATTGATATTAAGGAGGGAATGATGCCTGTATATCATGTTACTTTGCGGGGAGAATATAAAGATTGGTCAGGAAATTGGCGTGATGAGGGTATCCAGATCGTTGAATGTATTCATGCTGTAAATGATGAAGACGCGAAGAAACAATTGAGGTTGTTAAAGGTGAGTAGATATCCGGATTATTATTCTGATGGTAAACCGTCAAGGCGATATGTTGTAACGGAATTTGTGGAGTTGAGAGCAATTCCCTTCGGATAAAAATATTTAAGGCGACTATTTTAATAGTCGCCTTTTTATTGATTTTCATAAATAAAGTTATAAAATAGATTTATGTCAGAATTATTGGAATTACAAAAAGCAATAAAGAAGAGTAGTAATAAGAAGAAAGCGGATGTTTTACAGAGATTTTTTAAAACCGGTAAAGGACAATACGGAGAAGGAGATGTATTTGTGGGAATTGTTGTTCCGGTACAACGCATTATCGCTAAAACATATCAAAATCTAGCATTACTCGATATTCAGAAATTATTAGATTCTAAAATTCATGAAGAGCGATTAATAGCTTTATTGATTTTGGTTTTTCAATTTCAGGAAGTGGACCTCAAGAAAAGAAGGATTGTTTTTGATTTTTATTTAAAAAATACGAAAAATATTAATAATTGGGATTTGGTGGATTTAACCGCTCCGAACATCGTTGGACAATATTTATTAAATAAAGATAGAAAGATTTTATACAAATTAGCGCGATCGAAAGATTTGTGGAAAAAACGAATTGCTATTATTTCCACCTTTACTTTTATTAAAAATAATCAATTTGAAGATACTTTGGCCATTGCGGGGATTTTATTAAATGATAAACACGATTTAATTCAAAAGGCGGTTGGTTGGATGTTGAGGGAGGTGGGTAAAAGAAATTTAGGTATAGAGGAAGAATTTTTACAAAAATATTATCAAAAAATGCCAAGAACTATGTTGCGTTATGCCATTGAAAAGTTTTCTGAAAAAAAGAGAAAATATTATTTAATGAAATAAATAGGGTTGAAAAAAATGATTTTCAAATGTAGAATATAAAAATATGGATATAAAAAATTACGAATCTATCGGCGTGCAAAAGCCAAATATTCTTTTGCCAAAAGAAAATATCGATTTATCAAAATGGTCTGTAGTGGCTTGCGATCAATACACTTCACAACCGGAATATTGGGAGGAGGTTTATAAAAAAGTTGATGGTAGTCCTTCTACGGCGGCGATTATTTTTCCAGAAGTTTATTTGGAAAAAGACGGCAAATCAGAGAGGATTAAAAATATTCAGGAAAATACCAGAAAATACATTCAGGACGATATTTTTAATAGCTTTAATAGCTTTATTTATGTTGAAAGAAATATAAAAGGCAGAATTCGCAAGGGTTTAATGGTGGCTTTGGATTTGGAACAATACGATTATAACAAGGGATCACAAACATTAATCCGCGCTACTGAAGGCACGGTTTTAGATCGTTTGCCTCCTAGGATGGAAATTCGTGAAGGAGCTTTATTGGAATCTCCGCATATTATGGTTTTGATTGATGATCCGGAAAAACAAATTATTGAAAAAATTGGACAAGAAAAGAATAATTTGCAGAAAATATATGATTTTGAATTAATGATGAATGGCGGACATATTTCCGGATATTTAGTTGATGAAAAATTTGATGGAATAATAGTTAATGGTTTGGAAAAATTGGCCGATAAGCAAGTTTTTCAATCAAAGTATAGCGTAGGAGATGATAAAGGGGTTCTGTTGTTTGCTATGGGTGACGGAAATCATTCTTTAGCTACAGCTAAAGCTATCTGGGAAAAGAATAAGGCAACTGTAGGGATGGATCATCCTTCTCGTTGGGCTTTGGTAGAATTAGTTAATGTCCACGATGAAGCTTTGGTTTTTGAGCCTATTCATAGGGTAGTGTTTGGATTAAAGAAAAATCCATTAATGGAAATGGAAGGATATTTTAAGGATAATTACGCGTATTTTAATTGCGCTGACAAAAATGAAATGGTGAAGAGTGTTGATGAGGCAAGCGGAAGACAAAGAATCGGAGTAATCTTTAACGGACAATTTGGATATGCGGAAATAAGCAACCCACAACTTAATTTGGCTGTTGGTACGTTGCAAAATTTTTTGGATCAGTTTTTGAAAGATGGTAATGCTGAAAGAATTGATTATGTTCATGGCTTGGATGTAGTCTGCGATCTTGGCAATAAAGAGTCCAATGTAGGCTTTTATTTACCGGGTATGGATAAGAATGATTTGTTTAAAACGGTTATTTTAGATGGAGTTTTACCAAGAAAAACGTTTTCTATGGGCGAAGCGGAGGAAAAGAGATTCTATTTGGAATGTAGAAAGATAGCTTAAAACGATAAAAACATAATTTGACAAAGATTAGTGTGAATGGTAGGATATTTTTAGCTTTTAACAATTTCAAAAAAAGGAGTAATGACAATGTATACTGTCTACGTGGCTTTGATGAAGCGAGGTGAGTTTGCTACCTTTAAAGAGGCTTTTAAGTGTTTTTTTGAAGAAGCGAAGAGAAAAATGAGTGGAAAGGATGCTTTGAGCTTACAAGCCTTGGAAACCGCTTGTTGGATAGAGGGTGGTATGGCCTCGTTTGCTTTATACTTTTATTGTTGTAAAAATTTGGCTCATGCAATTGGTTTGCTTAATGAGCATGGAGAATTGCAAGAGGATTATGAGCCCGGTATGACCGAAGAGTTGGTGAGAGCCATCTTTATTGATCTTTTTGCGCGCAATGGAGAAATCAATTGCTTCTTTTCTCCGCAAGACATTAGGACCAAAATCATTGCTCCTTTAAAGAACGATAAGTAATAAATTTAAAAATGCCTCGAATATGAATCGGGGCATTTTTGTTTTTTGAAAATATTGATATAATAATAAATATGAAAATGTTGTCCTGGAATGTAAATGGCATTAGAGCTATTCATAAGAAAGGATTTCTGGAGTGGATTTTGAAAGAAAATCCCGATATTTTATGTTTACAAGAGATTAAGGCGGAAGAAGCGCAAATACCAAAAGAGTTGCAAGAAATTCCCGGTTATTTTCTTTATGTAAATTCGGCTCAGAAAAAGGGATATAGTGGCACCGCGATTTATACGAAAATAAAACCGGAAAAAGTGGAAAAAAATATCGGTTTGAAGCAATTTGATGAAGAGGGGAGATTCTTGAGGCTGGATTTTAAAGATTTTATTTTAATAAATTTTTATATTCCCAATGGCGGTCAGAATAAAGAAAACATGGATTATAAATTGAAAGCCTATGATTTTTTGTTGAATTATTTGAATGAATTGAAAAATAAAAAAGTTATTTTGGCCGGTGATTTTAATATTGCTCATCAAGAGATTGATTTGGCTCAGCCAAAAGAAAATCAAGATAGCGTGATGTTTACTCCGGAGGAGCGCCAACAGATAGATAAAATATTAAATTTGAGATTTATTGATACATTTCGTCAATTGCATTCAGAGGGGAATAATTATACTTGGTGGGCTTATTATTCTTTTGCTCGACAGAAGGGTTTGGGTTGGCGCATTGATTATTTTTTTGTTTCCGATAGTTTAAGAAAACAGTTAAAAGAAGCCTTTATTTTAAATAGTGTTGCAGGTTCTGACCACTGTCCAGTTGGTATTGAGGTTTTATAGTTTTTATTGTATTATTTAATTATGAAAAAGTTATATCGCAGTAGAGAAAATAAAGTCTTTTGCGGTTTAGTCGGAGGATTGGGGGAGTATTTTGACGTAGATCCAAAGATTTTACGAGTGGCTTGGATAACAATTAGCATTCTCTCCGCTTTTTTCCCGGGCGTATTGGCTTATATATTCTCTTGTTTGGTGGTGCCTATGGCGCCTAAAAAAGAAGAAAAACAAGGTTAAATTAACCTTGTTTTTTATTTATTATTTTTTTTGAATAAGACCTAAATGATAAGTTGTATTTTTGTATTTAAAAATCATTTTTTTATTGATTATTAAGTGAGTGGTGACAGACTGATCAAGGATTTTATGTTATAATAATCTTGATGCGTGCAATAAAAACTAAAAAGATTAAATTTCTTAATTTTGAAAGCATTCTCTTGTTGTTTCTTTTTTTGTCTTTAATTTTACATTATACAAAGATTGTTCCGGCTAGTGTTGATGTTTGGATTTTGATTGTTATGGCCGGTTTAGCCTCTGTTCCGGTAATTTTTAACGTCATTCGTTCTTTAGTGGTTGATAAAAAATTTTCCATTGATTTGTTAGCTGGTATTACCTTGGTTTTTGCTCTTTTGAATAAAGAATGGAGTTCGGCCGTGTTCATCAATTTAATGCTTACTTCCGCAAGACTTTTTTGGGATTATACGAATAATCGAGCTCGACGAGGAATTGAGAGTTTGATAAAAATGCGTCCGCAAAGAGCTAAAATTAAAAAGAATGGGAAGATTTTAGAGGTGAAAATAGAAGAGCTGAAGGAGGGCGACTTGGTTGTGGTGGAGTCGGGTGAAAGTATTCCAATTGATGGAGTTGTGGTTGAGGGAGATGCTAATGTGAATCAATCATCCTTAACCGGAGAGTCCCTTCCTATTTTTAAGAGGGAGGGTGATAAGGTTTTTAGTTCTACCACTGTTGTTTCCGGTAATATAGTCATTAAAACTGAGAGAGTGGGGGAAGAAACGGCTTTTGAAAAAATAATAGAATTAGTAGAACAATCCCAAATTAATAAATCACATACTTATTCTTTAATAGAAAAATTTACCAATTGGTATATAGTTTTAATTTTGATTGCCAGTATTTTTGTTTATTTTATTTCTAAAAATGTAAATTTAGTTTTGGCTATGATGTTGGTTGTTTGCGCCGATGATATAGCCATAGCCATACCATTGGCTTTTGCAGCAGCCATCGGTTTAGAGGCTAAAAGAGGCGTTATCATCAAAGGGGGTACTTATTTGGAATATATGGCTAAGGTTAAAAAAATCGTAGTTGATAAAACCGGTACTTTGACTAAAGGAAATTTAAAAGTGGTTCAAGCTCAGGCTTTTCCGGGTAAGAAAAGAGAAGATCTTTTATTTTTTGGTTCTATGGCGATAATTTTGTCGGATCATGCCAGTTCTAAAGCTATTGTTGATTTTGTTAAAAAAGAAGGGGTAGAGATTAAAGAGCCTGATGGTATGAAGGAGTTTAATGGTCGTGGCGCTATTGCTCACTATCAGGGGAAAAATATTATAAGTGGAAAGCTTTCTTTTATGGGAGAGGAGAAGGTTGAATTAAAAGATTCTGAAATATCGGAGATTTTAAATATTGAGAGTTCCGGACATAGTCTAACTTTGACAGCTTATGACGGAAAATTGTTGGGATATTTTGCTTTGTCCGATGAAGTGCGTTCCGGTATTAAAGATGATATTTTACGATTAAAAAAGATGGGTATAGAAAAAATTATCATGCTTACCGGAGATAACGAACGTATTGCGGAGAAAATAGCAAAAGAAGTTGGTATAACGGAATTTCATGCCGGTCTTTTTCCGGAAGATAAGATTAATTATTTGAAACAATATTTAAATCGGGGTTATAAGGTAGCAATGATCGGAGATGGGCTTAATGATGCGGCGGCATTAGCCTTATCAGACGTTGGCATTGCTATGGGTAATATTGGTTTTGACGCTACTATTGAATCGGCTGACATTGTTCTAATGAAAGATGATTTTTCTAAAATTCCCGAATTGGTTACTTTGGGTTTGTTTATTTTGAAAATTGCTAAGCAAGATATAATAATTTGGGCGTTGCTTAATATAATCGGTTTGTCTTTGGTGTTTACCGGAGTTTTCGGTCCTACTCAAGCAGCAGCTTTTAATTTTTTATCCGATTTTATTCCTTTGATAAACTCTATTCGTGTATTTAGGTGGTATTTTAAAGATTCAACGATTTTATTAAATAAAAAATAATATTTATATGCATAAGGGACTTAGCGATAATCAAGTATTAACATTGAAAGAAAAATTTGGAGACAATGTTTTGGAATTCAAAGAAACGGCTACTTGGTTGTCTATTTTATTGTCACAGTTAAAAAGTCCTTTTGTTTATGTTTTGGTAGGAGTAGCTTTAATTTCTTTATATTTTCGACAATATGTCGATACTATTTTAGTTGTGTCAGTATTGATTCTTAATATTTTAATGGGATTTTTTCAAGAATATAAAGCTAAAAAGATTTTGGATTCTTTGAGAAAGATCTTAAATCCCAAAGCCATTGTTATTAGAAATGGACAGCGAAAGGAAATTGACATAAAAGAACTTGTACCTGGTGACGTTGTGGTTATAGGCGCTGGTGATAGAATTCCGGCGGACGGAATATTTGTTAGCAAGGGCAATTTGTTGGTTAGTGAAGCAATTTTAACGGGAGAAGAAGATGCTGTGGAAAAGAGAGAAAATGGTATTTTATATATGGGGACTATGGTTCTTTTTGGAAAAGGCATAATGAAAGTAATGAAAATAGGCGCAGAAACGGAGATGGGGAAAATTGGTAAAAGTCTGACCGAGATTAGAGAAGAAAAAACTCCTTTGAGTTTGAAGTTGGAAAAATTGGCCGTTAATCTAGTTTACATTGTTTTGATTATTTGTTTGCTCATTTTTGTTTTGGGATTATTAAATCATCGCGATGTTTTTGAAATATTGAGAATGGCCATCGTTCTTTCAGTGGCGGCCATTCCTGAAGGATTGCCTATATTTATTACGATTATTTTAGCCTTGGGAATGAAAAAAATTTTAAAAAGAAGGGGGCTAGTTAAGAGATTAATTTCCATTGAAACCCTCGGTTCTACCTCGGTAATTTGTACTGATAAAACAGGAACTCTAACGGAAGGGATGATGAGGGTGGAAAAAGTTGAATTTTTGGATAGAAACAAAGCATTATTGGCCTTGGTTTTAACCAATGAACAAAGAACGAGTTTGGAAAAGGCCATTTGGGATTATTTAGTTGAGGACAAAGAAGTTGATTATCATGAATTATTTGAGACAATTGAAAAACCATATGAAGAATCTTTTAATAGCGAGAAGAAATATGCTTTTTCCATTGGTAAAATTGATGGTAAGGATATCGCTTTTATGGCAGGAGCTGCGGAAATCGTTTTGTCTTTTTGTGAAATAAAAAAAGAAGAAAGAGAAGTAATTTTAGCAAAAATTGAAGAATGGGCCGATTTGGGATTAAAAATAATGGGCACGGCTTTTAAAACCGGTGGTAATCTAAAAGAAAAAGAACAATTTTCTTGGTCGGGATTGATTGGCATAGCCGATCCTATTAGAGAGGGGGTGAAAGATGTGATTGAATTAGCTGCAAAAGCTGGAATAAAAATAAAAATTGTAACCGGTGATTATAGGAAAACGGCCGAAAGAATTGCAATGAATTTGGGATTTAAAATTAATGCTAATAATGTAATGGAAGGACGTGAGATGGAGATCATCTCTGAAGCTGAGTTGAAAAAAAGAATAGACGATATTATTTTATTCTCTAGAGTAACACCTATTCAAAAACAAAGGATTGTAAAAGTGTTGCAGGAAAAGGGAGAAGTGGTGGCAATGACGGGGGATGGGGTTAATGATGCGCCGGCTTTAAAGGGGGCTGATATTGGTATAGTTGTTAATAATGCTTCGGATGTTGCTAAAGAAGCGAGTGATTTAATTTTATTGGATAATAATTTTCAAACCATTGTAGCGGCTTGTGAAGAAGGAAGACTAGTTTTTTCTAATATCAAAAAAGCCGTTGGCTATGCTTTATCCAATTCTTTCGTGGAAATTGCTTTTATTTTCGGTAGCGTTCTTTTGGATTTTCCAACGCCTTTGACTATCGCGCAAATTTTATGGATGCATCTTATTTGCGATGGGCCACCGGATATGATGTTGGCGTTTGAACCGAAGGAAAAGTCTTTATTAAGCGTTTCTCCTAAAAAATTAATAAAAGAAAAAATCTTTGGTGGGCATGTTAAATTTTTGGTGTTTGCCATTAGTTTTGTGGTGGGGGTATTAGCCTTGTTTTTATTCTGGTATTTTTGGAGGGGGCAAGAAGCAAATTTAAGCTTAGCGAGAACCATTGCTTTTATCACTATTGCCGCAGTGGATTTGATTTACATCTTTTCTTATAAAAATTTAAGTAAACCTATTAATAAAATGGAAAATTTTTTTAAGAATAAATTTTTGTTTTTGGGGGTAGCTTATGGTTTTGTACTTCTTATTTTAGCTGTTTATGTCCCATTTTTAAATAAAATTTTGGGCACGGTTCCGTTGCGTTTTTCGTATTGGATCCCGGCTATTTTTGTTGCCGTGATAACTACTGCAATGATTGAAATAGTCAAAATTATTTACAATCGTATTCAAGAAAAAAAAGAAACCAAATAAAGAATATAGACCTTGCTTCGGTGTGATTTTTTTTGTAATATAAAAAATATGAATATTAAAAAGATTTTGCCGACAATAATATTTATAATGGCGGTAGCTGTTATTTTTATTTTAGTTGTAATTTGGGATAATAATAGTAATAATAAGTCGAATAATAATATAGGAGGAACACCAATTATGAAAACTTATGCGCAAGCGCCGAATATGATTATTGATGTAAATAAGACATATTCTGCTATTTTAAAAACTACGGCAGGAGATATTGAGATTGCTTTAAATGCTAAGCAAACTCCCATTACAGTGAATAATTTTGTTTTTTTAGCAAAAGACGGCTATTATGATAATGTTATTTTTCATAGAGTAATTGCCGGCTTTATGATCCAGGGAGGAGATCCAACGGGTACTGGTCGCGGAAATCCTGGATATCGTTTTGATGATGAAGCTTTTGAAGGAGAGTATGAGAGAGGAACAATTGCCATGGCTAATTCCGGTTCTGATACTAACGGTAGTCAATTTTTTATCATGCATCAGGCTCAAGATTTATCTAAAGATTATGTAATTTTTGGAAAAGTAACAAATGGTTTGAATGTGGTTGATGAAATAGCGACTGCTGAAACTAAATTGGGGGGTGATGGAGCTATGTCTTCACCGATTAATCCTGTTAAGATTTTATCGGTAGAAATTATTGAAAAATAGATTAGTCAAAGCGAGGGTTATCAATTGATAACCCTCGCTTTACTTTTACCTTTTTTGGGGGTATAAATAAGTTAGAAGATTGAGATTTTAAAATTTTTAAAAAAGAAGAGGAGGAGAAATGACAAAGTGTAGAAATGGTGAGCATATTTTTGGCCCGTGGGAAGATGTCGATTCGATATCAAAAGAAGATGAGCAAAAGAAAAGGCAATGTTCTATTTGTGGACAGAAAGAAAAGATGATTATTTCTGGCGGAGAAAGTTCTCCAATTGTGGTTCCTGACGATGATTTGGATGTAAAAAAATAATTTAAAGGAGCGCTAAGGCGCTCCTTTTTGTTTGGTTTGAATTTATTTTTATGGTAAAATATCAAGGTATGGTGGAGCAATTCCCGAAAATAGAAAGATACGCAGAGCAAACTCCGGAAGAAGCTTATAAAGAAATAAATGCAATTTTAGACTTATTGTATAATGATTTTGGTAATTTTGAGTCTTTAGAAAAAGAATGGGCTGATAAGTGGTATGATGTGAATACAATGATTGAAGTTTGTAAGAATGAGGATTTACCAGACGCTTTGAATAAATTGAAAGAATTTAATGAAGATTTTCGTAAAAATTATAAAAAAGAATAATATGAATAATTCCATTCAAGCTATTAAAAAATATGTTCGTTTGGCTAACTACGTTACAGTTAGTCAAATTTATTTGCAGGATAATTTTTTATTGGGACGTGAATTGAATTTTGATGATATTAAATCCAGATTATTGGGGCATTGGGGTACTTGTCCTGGAATTAATTTTGTTTATGCCAATTTGAATTATTTAATTAAAAAGCACAATCAAGAGATGCTTTTTATTCTTGGTCCTGGTCATGGTTTTCCGGCTTTGCAGGCTAATCTATTTATTGAAGGCACTTTACGCAAGTTTTATCCGGAAGCTACTTTGGATGAAAGTGGTTTGAGTTATATTTCTAAAAATTTTAGTTGGCCATATGGATTTCCTAGTCATAGTAATCCTGGGGCGCCCGGTGTGATTTTGGAAGGAGGGGAACTTGGTTATTCTTTGTCGACAGCCTATGGCGCAATTTTGGATAATCCCAATTTAATTGCAACTTGTTTGGTTGGTGATGGTGAGGCAGAAACCGGGCCATTATCTACTTCTTGGCATTTGAATAAATTTATTGACCCTAAGGAAAATGGGGCGGTATTGCCGATTTTGCACTTGAACGGTTATAAAATTTCCGGTCCTACGGTATTTGGAAGAATGTCCAATAAAGAATTAAAATCTCTTTTTTACGGTTATGGTTATGATCCGATTATAGTTGCTGGTTTGGGAATTTATGCCAAGATGCAAAGGGTTTTGGAAAAATCATTAAAAAAAATAAAATCAATTCAATCTAAGGCTCGAAAAGGTAAAAAAATATCTAGTCCGCGTTGGCCTATGATTATTTTGCGCACGCCCAAGGGTTGGACGGGTATCAAAGAATTGGATGGTAGGCGAATAGAAGATAATTTTTTATCACATCAAGTAATAGCTAAGGAAGCAAAGACTAATATCGAGCATTTGGAGGCTTTGGGGAAGTGGTTGCAGTCTTACAAAATTAATGAACTTTATAGTAAAGAAAAAGGCGTGGATGAGGGAATTTTATCTATTATTCCTGAAGGTCGTTTGAGAATGGGGGAGATGAAGTATGCTTTTGCTGGAAAAATGAGAAAAGATTTGATTTTGCCCAATCCGGAAAAATTTGCGGAAGATGCTAATATTCCTGGTACAATCGGTTCGAGTAGTATGCGTAGAATCGGTTTGTATTTAAGAGAAGTTTTTGAATTGAACGCAAAAAATAAAAATTTTCGTTTGATGTCTCCGGATGAAACCTATTCTAATAAGTTGGATGAAGTATTTAAGGTTACTAAACGCGCCTTCGTTTGGCCCAAGAAAAAATGGGATGAAGATTTGAGTGTTGATGGGCGAGTGATAGAAATGCTGAGCGAACATTCGTTACAGGGATTGGCTCAGGGATATGTTTTAACTGGGCGACATATGGTTTTCGCTTCTTACGAGGCCTTTGTAGAAATTGTGGCTAGTATGGCCGATCAATATGCTAAGTTTTTGAAAATAGCGCGAGAAATTGAATGGCGCGGAGATGCTCCGTCTTTCAATTATATATTGACTTCTTCTGGTTGGCGTCAAGAGCATAATGGTTTCTCTCATCAAAATCCCGGTTTTATCAGTAATATGCTTCAAAAGGGAGGAGATTTCATTAAAGCTTATTTTCCGGCTGATGGTACCAGTGCTTTGGTTGTTTTGGATCATTGTTTGAAGTCAAAAAATTGCATTAATATTATTGTGGCTGGTAAGACATTAGAACCGCGTTGGCTTACGCCAGATTTGGCCAAGCAGGAATTGGATCGAGGTATGATGATTTGGAATTTTGCCAGTGATAAAAATCCGGATATTGTTTTCTCATCAATTGGCGATTATATGACTAAGGAATGTTTGGCGGCTATTGATTATCTAAAGAAAGAATTTCCGGATATAAAAACGCGCTTGGTAAATGTTGTAGAACTTTCGTCATTGGGTTTTGGCAGGAGCGGAAATAATCAAGAAGATTTTGATTTTTATTTTACAAAAAATAAGCCGGTAATCTTTAATTTTCATGGTTATCCGGAAACCATTAAACATTTGCTTTTTGGTAAGGGAAAGAATGAAAGATTTTTTGTTCATGGTTATATTGAGAATGGTTCCACTACCACGCCTTTTGATATGCAGGTGAGAAACAAAACAGATCGTTTTAGTCTAGTAATAGAAGCTTTTAGAATCCTTGCTGGTTCGGGCAAGATTAATAAAGATAAAGCGGAAAAAATAATAAAAAGATATGAAGATAAATTACGTTATCACGATGGATATATTAGAAAATATGGAGTCGATATGGAAGAAATTGAAAACTGGCAATGGAAAAGAAACTCTTAGTAATTAATGTTGGTACGGCCTCAAAAAAATACGCTTTTTATTTGGGGGCGCAAAAGATATTGTCCTCTCATTTTGAAAAAGAAAATGGGGAATTTATTGTTACTCATAAGGATAAGGATGGAAAAGAAAATAAACTTGTAATTACGGAAGCGGATTTTCAAAATAGTTCTGCTAAAGAAGTGGATTATTTAGTAGAGAGTGGACTGGTGAAAGATAAAAAAGAAATTAGCGCCGTGGGGTTTAGGATTGTTTGCCCGGGGGATTTTTTCAATCAAACAAGGAAGATTGATACTGAATATAGACAAAAAATGAGAGCGGATGTTGTTAAGGCGCCGCTTCATATTTCTTCTATTGCTGATGAGGTAGATAAATTCGCCAATGCTTTTCCGGAGCTTCCTATGTTTGGAGTCTCCGATAGCACTTTTCATCTTACTTTATCAAAAGAAGCTGAAAGTTATGCTATCGCCAATGATGTGGCCAAGGAATTGGGTATTCAACGATACGGTTATCACGGCATTTCTATGCAATCAGCATTGTTGAGATTGAAATCTTTGTTGGGAGAAATACCACAAAATATTGCTATTTGTCATTTGGGTAGCGGTTCCAGTATCACAGCCATAAAAGATGGAAAAAGTTTTGATACTTCTATGGGCTTTACTCCCTTGGAAGGTTTGGTGATGTCTACTAGGGTAGGAGATATTGATGCTGGCGCTTTGATTTATTTGATGAAAGCTAAAAATTTTTCCCCAGATCAATTGAGTGAATTTTTAAATAAACAATGTGGACTTGGTGGAGTGAGTGGAAAAAGTAACGATGTCAGAGAATTAATAGCTTTGGAAGAAGGTGGTGATGAACAGGCGAAAATAGCTTTGGATTTATTGGCTTATCGCGTGAAAAAATACATCGGTTCTTATACTTTTGCTTTGGGTGGGTTGGATGTATTGGTTTTTGCTGGCACTATAGGCGAACGTTCTTGGATTATACGTCAAAGAATCTTACGGGGTTTAGAAAATTTAGGATTGGAGGTGGACGATGCTAAAAATAAAAAAATTACGGAAATTAATGGAGAGGGCGAGATTCAAAAAGATGGTTCACGCATAAAGATTGTAGTAGTAAAGATTGATGAGATGGCGGAGATTGCTTTGGAGGTTGGAAAAATATTGTAAATAAAGAATATTGAAACGGCTCGTTCGTCAATTGACGAACGAGCCGTTTACTTTAAGTCGCTTTTGTGATAAAAATAGTTTAGTTGTTTTAAAAAAATAATTTATTATCAAAAATTAAAGGAGGCAGGATGTTGAGAGAAGATATGTTAGGAGTTTTGAATAGTTCTGATGCTATTGATTGTGACAGTTTTTCTCCTGATAGATTTATTGAAAGTCTTAGGGGTCTTTTACGAACTTATTTGAATTATAGCCTAGATTATTCTTCGGTGAATATGATTTTTCATTATTTATTTCAATCTTTTTTTAATGAAGTTTTTAAAGAAAATCCAGAATATTATAAAATAAAAAGAATGAGTGGGGGACATGAAAGTTGGCCCTTTGAAGAATATGTTAATGAGAAAAATCATGGATTGAGGCGTATAAGAAAAGAAATTTTCTCTCTTGATGGAGAAATCATTCAAATAGAGATTAAAGAAAACAGATCGGGTATGTTGGGAGATCTTCATATATTTGGTGGGTTTCTTTGTTGTGAAGTTTCTTTTTCTCCGGATGTTCGTGCGGCGCGAATGATGGATCGAATGTTCAAATATTTTATATTTAATGAAATAGAGACCAGAAGAGAGGATGTTCTAAAGATGACTAATGAATATTTTAAACAACAAAGAGAAAGGATTACAGGATTTTGGCGTTCGCAAGAGGAATTTTTTAATAAATTTTTGAATAAAGAAAAAAGTAATTAAGGTAATTAAAAACTCCCCCGATAAATCGGGGGAGTTTTATTATCTAAGGAAAGTCTTAGAACCTGCGGCCTCCGCGGCCACCTCTATCACCACCGCGGAACGGTCTGTTCTGCCTGTGGCATTCGCGGCATAAGAGCTGGTCCAATCTAGCTGGATCCGGTTCAAAAGGCAATTCAGTGATGTCAGCGCCACATTTAGCGCATTTCCAGTTACCCTGGTACATCTTTCTCTGAAAGCTACCGCCTTGTTCGTCATTGTAAGCCATTTTGCTTGTAATACTAATTAACGACTGTTATTGATATTCTAAGCAAAAGGGCCTCTAAAACAAGTGTTTTTCGATGCGATTCGCTCGAACTCTAATATTATCTTCATTCTATCAGAGTGGCGAATGTTTGTCAAATATTTCTTTTTGGCTATAAATGTGTTAAAATAATGTAGATATATAGTATTTTTATATGGTTTTTTAGGCCATATTTTTATTTTAGATAAATATTTAATTAGTTATGAAGCAAGATACTAAAAAAGAAATTCAATGGCTTTTACGCGATAAATATCATAATAAAAAAACTACGGCATTTTTGAGGGATGTGGAAAGCCTAGAAAAAGGAGAGCTGATTGATTATTTGATCGGCTGGAAACCTTTTGTGAATTGTAGAATTGATTTACGATTTAGACCGTTGATACCACGCTTGGAAACGGAATATTGGGCGGAGAAGGCGATTAAAGAAATGAAATCTTTTCACACCAAGGCCTCGGAGGATAAAATTAAAATTTTAGATTTATGTGCCGGTTCCGGATGTATCGGCATTTCCATTTTAAAAAATCTTAAAAATAGTTATGTTGTTTTTGGGGAATTAGACAAAATTTTGATTCAACAAATTAGAATCAATCTTAGATTGAATAAAATTCCTAGAAATAGATATCAAATTATTCATTCCAATCTTTTTGCTAAAGTTCACGGAAGATTCGATTTTATTTTAACGAATCCTCCTTATATTGCTTTGGAGCGAAAAAATAAGGTGCAGAAATCTGTTTTGCAAAGCGAATCTCATCTGGCTTTATTTGGCGGTCGTGACGGGTTATTTTTAATAAAGAAGATTCTGCAGCAAGCTCACCAATATTTGAATGAAGACGGACAAATTTGGTTGGAGTTCGATTCTTTTCAAAAACCAATCATTGATCAGTTATTGAAGAAGTTAAAATATAAAGATTGGCAATTTTTTAAAGATCAATTCGGGAAGTGGCGTTGGGTAGTTGCAAGATGAATAAAAATCAGCGATTGTTTTCGACAATCGCTGATTATTTTTTAATTTTCGAATAAAAAGATGGTGGAGGATTCTTGAGTTGAATCTGAGAGTAAGTAGTCGATCCTAATCATCATGGGAGTAAGAGTGGCGAATATTTTTTCTTTTATATTTTTCTGTATTGTTACTAAAGGAGTTTTTTGATTTTCGTCTCGTTCGATTATATTTATATTGAATGCAGATAATTTATTTTGGATGGACATTACTGAATCGCTTGTTGCTGAGTGGAAATTTGTTATTTCTAAGAATAATGGATTTTGATTTTTGAGAAATGGCTGTTTATTTTTGAAGATGATAATTGCGATTTTTTTATTTTTCAGAATATGATTGAATAAATGAATCAAGGCAGTGAGCGAGTCCCAGTCATTGATTGCGATGGTTCTTCCGGAAAGGAATCGTTTCCATGAATTTCTTAGTATTTGTTCCATTTTGCAACTCCTTATGTATGTTTTGGGAAAAAGCTACTTTTATATTATCTCTATTTATGAGATTGTCAATTTGACAGTCTCTTTGTTTTTTTATAAGCTGTAAGCAGATTTTTTACAAGGAGGAAAAATGATACCTCTAACGGAAGAAACGATTGTAGTTTTTCGTAATCGAAATGATGGTGAAATGAAAAAGGTTATTGATTTATTGTCGGAAAATAATGCACCGTTTGTTCAAGTTTTTACTCATGATGATTCGTTTATGTTGGTGCCACACATGTGTCATCAAATTAAAAAAGTTAAGGATATGATTGAATATATAGAAAGCTGGAAAGAAAAGAAGGATTAATATTTATTAGAGAATTAATTTAGTTGGGACGAAAGAGTATTAATGTTGAATAAAAAATGGCCCCTCACTCAAAGAAGTGAGGGGCTTGACTTTTATATTGGATTATATATAATGGAGATATACCGTAGAAGATGGGTGGCTGGAGAAAACAGCATAAATCCCGCAGAGGTAAATATGAGTTTTTAACTCGTTATTGTTCGCTACGGTAAAACCGTAGTTTTTATTTTAAAAAATATGTTAACACGAGCACAAAAATCACAAATAATCGATGAATTGACCGAAAAAACCAAGGCGAGTAAATCCGTCTTAATGGTTGATTTTTCTGGTCTTAAGGTTTCTGAAGCTAATATTTTGAGAAAATCTTTGAGAGAATCAGGAATCGAAATGAAGGCTGCTAAGAAAACTTTAGTACAGAGAATTTTAAAGAATGCAGGAATTAACGATTTTAATGTTTTTCAATTTCCAGCTTCTATTGCTTTGATTTTTAGTCCAGAAGAAGGAATGATAGCATCTAAGAGTGTTTATGAATTTTCTAAAAAATTGAAAGATAGAGCGTTTAAGATTTTGGGCGGATTTATGGATGGAAAATTTATTAATGCTGAGATGGTAGTAACATTGGCTAAGTTACCATCAAGAGAAGTGTTGTTGAGCCAATTATTATATGTGTTAAATTCTATGCCAAGAGCCTTGGTCGGGGTTCTTCAAGGAAATTTAAGAAAATTAGTTTTTGCTTTAGACGCTATTGCGAAAACTAAGAAATAATAAATAAAAATATGGAAAAATTTGAAAAATTAATTGAAGCGATTGAGAAGTTGAATGTAGCTGAATTGGCGGAATTGGTTAAAGTCTTGGAGGAAAGATTTGGAGTTTCCGCTACTCCCGTTATGGCTGCTGCTCCTGCCGCTGCTGGTGCCGCTGCTGCCGAAGAAAAAACAGCTTTTGATGTTGTTTTGAAAGACGGTGGTCAGTCTAAAATTCAAGTGATCAAGGTTGTAAGAGAAATTACCGGCCTTGGTTTGAAAGAAGCTAAAGACTTGGTAGATGCCGCTCCTAAACCAGTGAAAACCGGTTTGAAACAAGATGAGGCTAATGCCATGAAAAAGCAATTGGAAGATGCTGGCGCTATCGTTGAAATTAAATAAAACCGTATTAAATAATCAAAAACTGCCTGAAATACGGCAGTTTTTGATTTGTTTTAGCGTTGTTGCTTTTTCGTAAAAATAGGGTATATAATGAAGATAACAATAAAAATATGGACAAAAAAGAACTTATAAAACAAATAGAAAAAATACGAAATTCCCGTGTTATTACTTATTTAACTAGCGATAGGCAGGGTCCTGTCAACGCGCGTATTGCCGGTGATATAATTCCAATAATGAGCAGACAATTACGAAATATTGGCAAAGTTGAGAATATAGATTTATTTTTATATAGCGCTGGCGGGGATACAATGGTGCCATGGCGTTTGGTTTCCATGATTCGTGAGTATTGTAATAAATTTTCTGTTTTAGTGCCATATAAAGCTCATAGTTCAGCTACAATGATTTCATTGGGCGCTGATGAAATTGTAATGACTGATTTGTCAGAACTTTCTCCGATTGATCCTTCTACTGCCAATGTTTTTAATCCGCAAGATCCACAAAATCAGCAAAACAGAATTCCAATCTCAGTTGAAGATGTAATGGCGTATTTTGATTTGGCTAAAAATAAATTTGGGATTAAAAGCGATGAAGATTTAACTAAAATTTTTACAAAATTTGTAGAAGCTAATCCACAAATTCATCCTTTGGCCTTAGGGAATGTGAATAGAACTCATAATTTAATTAGGAGATTGGCAGAGCGTTTGCTAAAAAGTCATAATTCAAGAATGAAAGAAGATGAAATCGCGAAAATAGTTGATTATTTTACAGAAAAACTTTATTCACATCAGTATTTTATTGGTAGAAAAGAAGCTAAAGAAGAATTGGGTTTAATGAGTGTGAGTTACGCTGATGATAATTTATCTAAAGCAATTTCTGATTTATATGAAGAATATGCTAAGGAAATGGAACTTGGTATTTTATGGAATCCGGAAAATGAATTGGGAGTTAATGCAGTGCAAAATAATAAATCATATAAAATTGCCTGTATCGAAAATCGTGATAATTTCAATTATTACGAATTAGCCATTGATTATAAAAAACAACAAATTAACGTTGTTCAACAAACACCTCAGGGTCCTATTCAGGTTCCACAAGAACAAGTTGTTTGGAAACCAGTAGGTCAGGGGTGGAAGTAATTTTAAAATATATAAAATTATGTTTATTTTGAAATTTTTGAATGAAAATTCCGGATTGATAACATTATTGGGTCTAGCCGCTGCATACATAATTTGGAGATTGCAGAGGAGAATGTATAAAAGAGATATAGCTAAATTAATACTTCAAGAGATTAGGTTTGCCGAACAATTATTAAGAACTGCTAAAGATAATGATTATAATTATTATCTAGCTAATAAATTATTACCAACGAATAGTTGGAATAAAAATATTCATCTTTTTGTAAAAGATTTATCCGAAACTGAAATAGATTTAGTTAGTAAATTTTATTCTAATGTTTCTTATATAGATTCTATAATAAATTTCATTTCCAGTTTCAAAAATAATCAATTAATTGAAATGGGGGGAGTTAGTAGTGAAGGGGAGGTAACAATGGAAGTACGAGAAGAAAAGAAATTAAAGATTAAAAAGCAATTTGAATTAAATGCTAGTAATATTTTAAAGGATGTATCTGAAAAAGTGGAATTTATTTATAATACTCCGGCGGCGGATAAACTCAGAAAAATATATGAGAAGAAATGGTATCAAATTTTAAGTTATTAGAATTAAAAAAATAGTCGATTAATTTTTTATTAAAATAAATAAAATGGAAGATAAAAAACAAATAGAGTTAAAAATAACTATACCGGAAAAAGTGCAATCAGCTCTTTTTTCAAATGTGGCTCAGATCAATGCAACTGACAGGGAGGTTGTTATAGATTTTGCCTTTGTCCAACCTAACACTAATCAGGGAATTGTTGTGAGTAGAATAGCATTGACTCCAGAACATGCTAAATCGTTACAGGGTGTACTTGCTAATCTCTTGAAGAGGTATGACAAAAACGAAGGGGCAAAATAAATCGGATTTACTTATTCTTGATAAATGTAGTACTTTATCTCCTGAACAGATAAAGAATCTTAAGGTGCTTTCAAATACTAAGATTGTTAGAACTACTGATAATATTATTGGTTTAACACAGACGACACAAGATTCTCAAATAGTTCAAAGAGCTATAGAAATTTATAATTCAGGAGAATATCGCACGGTTAATATTCTTACAGAAGATCGTGGTGGTGATAACGACAAAACGTTTCAGACTGCTTATAGGAATATTTGTATCATAAGTGTGAAAAATGAGAATATTAATATTATTAATAGAATTAAAGATTTTTGTTCGGTGAGTGGTTTTTTAACAAAGATAGATCCTGATAAAATAACAAAGACAAAATATAAGGATCAGAATAGGCGACATATCACAAAAATTAAATAATAATTATTATTGCCTCTATAAATAAATTATGCTAAAATCCCGTATATACGGGATTTTTTGCGCGCATAGCTCAGTTGGTTAGAGCGTACGATTCACATTCGTAAGGTCTCTGGTTCGAATCCAGATGCGCGCACTATGCAATTTAAACTTCCGAAAAATTCAGAACAATTTGTTTGGACGAATCACTCTATTGATAAAATGAGGCAATATGGATTATCCGAACAAAGGGTGAGAAGTGTTTTGCATACGCCGAAAAGAAAAGAAGATGGTGTTGCTCCAAATACTTCCGCTGTAATGCAATCAACCGGAACAAAAAAACATCCGAGTGAAATTTGGGTAATGTATCAGGATATGTCCCGACACCCAGAGGGGTCAGGACTCCGACCTTCGACGAGTTCCGCTGTCGAAGCGTCGGAGAATATCAAAAATAAAAATGACGACGATAAATTTAAAAATAATTTGGTAAGCCGCCTTCATCAAGATTTCGGCGAGCCGAAGAAATTACGAATAATTAGTACTTGGAGATATCCGGGAATCAGTCCCATTAGAACTGTGCCGAATATTCCTGAAGAAGTATGGGATATTCTTGATGGCAGAGATGATATTAAATAAAGAAGATATTATCAAAAATCCACGAAAAACGTGGATTTTTTGTTGGTGGGGATTCGAGTGGCGAGGCGACCCTTTATCCACTTTCATTTATTTAGCTAGTGGTGTATCATAATAGAGAAGTGGGGAATTGTGGATAACTATGGGGATAAGATAGGGTGTTTGGGGATAAGTCACAATGTTGTTTTTGGAGAAAAAATCTCCGAAAAATTCAAAAAAGATAGGCAGGCAAAAGGATTTTTCATATTTTCATAAAAATTTTTCACAATTTTCACGCCATACAGATAACTTACGATCGTATGTTAAATGTATGAAATGAGGAAAGATAAAAAATAGATTCATTATGTTTATTGGAGAGTTCAAACACAATTTAGATATTAAAGGGAGATTGGCAATTCCGGCAAAATTTCGCAAGGATCTTTTTGATGGAGCAATTATAAACAAGGGGATTGAAAAATGTCTTTCTATTTATACAAGAAAAGGATGGGAATTATTCGCAGAAAAGATAAAAAATTTGCCGACTGCTAAATCGGATGCTCGCGCTTTCAATCGTTCATTTTTTTCACAGGCGGCGGAATTGGAATTGGATAATCAGGGTAGGGTATTGATTCCAGATAATCTTCGTAAATTGGCAGCTTTGGATAAAAAAGCGGTAGTGATTGGTTTATATGACAGAATTGAAATTTGGGATGAAGAAACTTGGAATGAATATCGAATGAAGACGGAAAAGAATGCAGTAGAAATCGCGGAGCAATTAACTGATTTCGGCGTATAAAATAATTTTAAATTTTTATTTGAATTATGCATTTACCAGTTCTTTTAAATGAAGTAATAAAATTATTAGATCCTAAAGAGAATGAAAATTATATCGATGCCACTTTAGGTGAGGGAGGTCATACTTTGGCCTTGCTTCAAAAAACTTCTCCCGCAGGAAAAGTTTTGGGCATTGATTTAGACCCGGAGACATTGGAGATAGCGCATCGCAAATTGCAAGCGTTCGGGGATAGATTGGTTTTAGCCAATGATAATTTTAAAAATTTAGAAGAAATTATTGATGATAAAAAGTTTAAAGAAATTTCAGGAATTGTTTTTGATTTTGGTATGAGCTCTCGCGATATAGATGAATCGGGCAGGGGATTTAGTTTTTTGAAAGATGAGCCGCTTTTAATGAACTTTGGCTCGGATGCGATGTTGACTGCTGAAAATATTGTGAATGGTTGGCCAGAAAGTGAGTTGGAAAAAATCTTTTCACTATATGGAGAAGAAAAATTTGCCAGACAAATTGCCAAAGGAATTATTGCTAGAAGAATAGTAAAACCAATTAAAACTACTTTTGATTTGGTGGAAGTCATAGAAAAGGCAACTCCCAATTTCTATCATCATGGAAGAATTCATCCGGCTACCAGAACTTTCCAAGCTTTGCGTATAGCAGTTAACGATGAGTTAAATAGTATTCAAAAGGGGTTGGAGGCTAGTTTAAAAATATTAAGTTCCGGAGCAAAGATCGCCGTTATCAGTTTTCATTCTTTGGAAGATAGAATCGTTAAAAACTTCTTTAGAGATAATAAAAATACATTAAAAATATTAACTAAAAAGCCGGTGGTTCCGGCCCAAGTCGAAATTTTAAACAATCCTAGAGCACGTTCCGCTAAATTGCGAGTTGCTCAAAAAATATAATGACAGTTATTAGTTATCGCAACAATCATTTTAATACATCAAAAGTTTCCACTCGTTCCAATAATTCTTTGGAGGCAAAAAAAGTGGAGGGTTCTTCATTTATCCAATGGTTAAATGCTTTTATTTTTTGTATAATTATATTTATAGTAGCCACTAATATTTTATGGTCCGTTGGAGAAAATAGTTCTCGTTTAGATATTCAAAGCAAAGAAAAAGAAATTATTCAATTAGAAGAAAAAAACTCGGAATTGAAAACACAATTGAGCCAAGTGAACACTCCTGTCAATCTTGAAAAAATGGCGTCTAATTACGGACTAGTAAGAGAATCTCAACCGAAATATTTTTCCATAAAAGAAGAAGTGACTCCTCTTGGATTCAATGCGACTAACAATCAGGAAAATTAATAGTTTTTTTAAGGGCATTCTTGAAAATTGGAGAATGCATCTTATTTTTTTGGTATTTTTGGGACTCGGCTGTGTTTGTATCAGCCGATTTTTTGATTTACAGGTTTTGAATTATGATAAGTTTTCCGCTCAAGCTGTGGCGCAAGCGCAGTTCAAACAAAGCGATTGGCAATTCTTGAGAGGTAAAATTTATTTTCAAGACAAGAATCAGAAATTAATTCCTGTGGCGATTAATAAAAATTTTCCTCAGATTTATGCGGTTCCGGAAGAAATAGAAAATCCGTCTGAAACGGCTCAGGCCATTGCTGGTGTCACCGGTCTAAATGCTGAAGAATTGGCGAATAAATTTTCCAAACCAGATGATTTGTTTGAATTGATTCAGAAGAAGTCCGATCCGGTTATAGCGCAAAAAATAAAGGATTTAGGATTAAAAGGAATATACGTTAATGATACGACTAGCCGATATTATCCATATGGAGAAATGGCTTCTCAAGTATTAGGATACGTAAAAGACGATGTGACTGATTTTCATGGTCAATATGGATTGGAAAAATATTATGATAGCGAGTTGTCTTCCGAATCGGAAGCTAAAGGCATATTATCTTTTCTTTCATTAGAGAATATTCTTTTTAATAATAATAATTATGATTTGGTAGGTACGATTGATTATAATATTCAGAAGAAGGCTGAGGAATTGTTGAAAGCCGGAGCGGAAAAATGGGGCGCGGAAAAAGGTAATGCTATTGTGATTGAGCCGAAAACCGGAAGAATTTTGGCTATGGCTAATTATCCCAATTTTAATCCTAACATTTATTCAAAGTCTTCTAATGGTACATATATCAATTCCAGTATTCAGTCGACTTATGAGCCCGGATCTACTTTTAAGGTGATGACTATGGCGGCCGGATTAGAAACAAAAAGAGTTACTCCGCAGGCACAATATTATGATAGTGGAGAAGTAAAGGTGGATGATAGAACTATTAAAAACTGGGATTTGCAAGCTCATGGATGGCAAACTATGACCGACGTTATTGCTAAAAGTTTAAATACGGGCGTGGTTTTTGTGGAGGGTAAGATGGGACACGATTTATTTTACCAATATGCTTTGAAATCGCATATTAATAAAAAGACAGAGATTGATTTGCCAGGAGAGGTAAAAGGTAATATAAATAATCTTAAGGGTTTTCAGGATGTTTATTTCGCTACAGCGTCTTTCGGGCAGGGTATTACTGCTACTCCTCTGGGAATGCTTTCTATTGTTTCTGCTATTGCTAATAAAGGCATAATGATGAAGCCGTATGTAATAGAGAAGATGGTAAGTTCGGACGGTGGTAATGAGACGTTGGTTGAACCGCAAGAAGAGACTAGAATAATGGAAGAAGAGACGGCTCGTTTGATGAGAATAATGATGACAAATTCCGTAGATGTGAATAAAGCCGCGACTATTAAAGGTTATCAAGTAGCCGGTAAAACTGGTACTGCTCAAATGCCTGATGAATATGGTCGTTATGGAAATGATACGATACATTCGTTTGCTGGATTTGCTCCGGCGGAAAATCCGCGTTTTGCCATTTTGATAAAATTGGATAAACCGAAAGCCGATTTGGCTGGTGCTACAGCCATTCCTATTTTTAAAGAATTAGCACAATTTATTTTAAACTATTATGAAATTGCTCCAACTTTGTAAAAAAATATTAATATGGAAAGTGAGATTGTTAGCTTCATGGACTTTAAAGCGATATAAGCCTACGGTAATCGGTATTACCGGTAGCGCCGGAAAAACTTCTTCCAAAGAAGCTATTTTTGCTGTTTTAAGAAAAGAATATGTCTGTCGCAGAAATGTTAAAAATTTCAATAATGAATTAGGCGTGCCATTGACGATCTTGGGAGATTATCAACAATCCGGAAGATTTTTCTTTTGGTCTGGGGTTATCTTAAAAGGATTTTGGCATTTGATTATTAAAGATAAAAAATATCCGGAAGTTTTAATTTTGGAAATGGCAGCCGATAGACCGGGGGATATTAAATATTTGACTAACTTAACTAAGCCCAATGTCGGTGTTATTACCGCTATTGGCGATGTGCCCGTTCATGTAGAGTTCTATTCTAGCCCAGAAGCGGTAGTTAGAGAAAAGGGGAAGATGATTGAATCTTTGCCGGAGGACGGTTTTGCTATTTTAAATTTTGATGATGAACGCGTTTGGGAATTAAAAAATAAGACCAGGGCTAAAATATTTTCTTTTGGGTTTAATCAAGGAGCTGATATACAAATTGGCAATATGGAAAATAGAATGGAAAATGGTAGGCCGGAGGGAATTGCTTTTAAAGTCCAATATGGCGGTAGTTTTGTGCCCGTGAGATTAAGCAAAACTTTTGGCAAACCGCAGGCTTATGCTGCAGCCGCAGCCATTAGTGTTGGAATCGTATTTGGATTACATTTGGTGGAAATTAGCGATGCTCTTTCCGAATACGAAGCGCCGGAAGGAAGAATGAAACTAATTGATGGAGTTAAGAAGACTTTGATTTTGGATGATAGCTATAATGCCTCTCCACTTTCTATGGTGGCATCTTTGGAAACATTAAAAAGTTTGCCAGCCAAAAGAAAGATAGCGGTTTTGGCGGATATGTTAGAAATAGGAGATTATGCGGAAGATGCGCATAGAAATGTAGGAAAAGTTGCTGCGGAAGTTGTTGATCATCTATTTTGTATTGGTTCTCGCGCGCATTTTATAGCAGAAAGCGCTTTAAAGGCAGGATTAGATTCTAAAAAGATTCAAATCTTTGATAATAGTGAAACGGCCAAGAAAATGATTGAGAAAGAATTAAAACAAGGAGACTTGATCTTAGTGAAGGGTTCTCATGCGATGCAGCTTGAAAAAGTTTTAGAAGAGATTAGAATGATGTAATTGCTGGCGCTATGACGCCAGGATTGGCCCTATCGTCTAGTGGTTAGGACGTGGCGTTCTCAACGCTAAAACATGGGTTCGACTCCCGTTAGGGCTGCCAACTGGGACTGTGTGGCGATTCCTGAAGAAAACTCAAATATTAAAGCCATTTTTGGTGTTCCACTAGCTATTTCTTCGTAAGTAGGGATTCCGTCAAAAACTAATTCAAATAAATCTCTCTGGACCCGCATATTATCAGGCCTTAATAGGATTTCTGCAGGGTGTTCCATTATTTTTTTTGCTTCTTGCATAAAATTCTTAATATCATCTTCTGTAACTTGAATTCGCAGATTCTCTTTTTGAGCCTCTTTGATTTTTATTTCTAGTTTTTCCACGTCAATTTCTAATTTTTCTTTGATTACAGAACTTCTTGTTGTAACGATAGCATCTATTTTAGCTGCCTGCTCAATTTTTAAATCGTCTATATTTTGATGTATAACATTTGAAGTAGTAATGATTTCTTTTTCTCGCTCCTTGTATTTATTTAGAAATGTAGCCTCTAAACTATTAAGGAGTTCTGGGCGGAAATGAACATTTTTTATAAATGTTTCAATAGTATTTTCGAATTTAATTTTACTAACACCAAAATATTTATGTTTTCGTATACAATGATATGTTGGAAACTTTTTACCAGATTTTCCTCGTGGTGAACTCCCCCGGAAGGGTTTGTTGCAAATAGGGCAATGAATGAATTTATATGGGAAGAGCGGATTATTTTTATTTCTTTTTTCATTGGCAATATTTGCATCACAGTAAATCATCTCTACCATCCCATTACCATATTCTTTTATAGAAACCTTACCCCTATTGGCATTATTAAATGTCTTAATATCTACTAATCCCTGATAGACTGCCTTAATGGCTTTATGTTTTGTCCATTTTTCACATATAACGCCAGCATATATTGGGTTTTGAATAATGCGTTGAAGTTGTTTAAGGGATAGTGGAACGCCGCCTATTTTGCCAATAATTTTTCCAGTTTTTTTGTCGTATTTTTTGTGTATAGCAGAACGATATCCCATAGCATTAATTCTTTTGACAATTTCCGCATCACTTAAACCTTGTACACGTAAATTAAACATAGCAATATAGAATTTTGCACGATCTGGGTGGGGGATTTGTATTGGTTTTTTCTTTCCAGCAGAATCATGAATACTTTCATTTATAAAACCATCTGTGGCACGACGACACCTATATCCTTGTTGTGTTAATTTTATTTCTTCCCCAATCATT
>Ga0209098_1000173_pt1 | contig 72688 bp, 60 predicted proteins | sample AD_JPNHW1_MetaG_FD_184429 | JGI IMG/M metagenome (GOLD analysis project Ga0209098, IMG submission 184429) | Active sludge microbial communities of municipal wastewater-treating anaerobic digesters from Japan - AD_JPNHW1_MetaG (SPAdes) (version 2) | ecosystem: Engineered > Bioreactor > Anaerobic...
ATGTTGGGATGATTGAAGTAATAATCATTACTGTAGTGAGTTCCGCCTCCTTTTTTCTTCCATCTTCTTCGTTTAATAACTAGATATGTCGGAACAGCTTTCAGTGGAAAACTAAGTAATGATAAAGAATTGCAAAACCCATCTAGTATTACTTCTTCTCCTTCTAAAGATGCTGGTATTTGTTCTTTTTTCTCTTCTAAATATAGCTCTGTAAATGCCGCATTCTCTTTTATCTCTATTAAATCAAACGACTTTATGATTTCTTCTGGTACAATTAAGCGGAGAATAGTATTTGTTTCCATATAGCTTTTTCTCCTTTATACGCAGCACCTCAAAAAATGATTTAGCCAATATTGACAAAATCATATTTTCAAGAGTTAATAACATATCCTGTAGGATTATTATCGGTAATTTTAAACAAGCAGATTCAATTAATGGCTATAGCTAAAAAATAATATACCGACAGAAAAGAGTTTTGCAAAAATATTTTTTGTTTTCTGTACGGTATAACTCGTTCTAAACAGTTTTGCCTTTGCAAACCTGATAAGAACAAGTATAAATTAATATTTTATTTTTTTAGAAATTTTTAATTATAGACTTTATCAATTCAGTAAGCAAATTATTTTGTATTTTTGCGACCTTATTTTTAATAATTGGTTATTAATTTTATTTAAACAATATGAAAATTTTAGTTTGTATCAGTCATGTGCCTGACACCACTACAAAAATCAAATTTGTAAATAACAATACAACCTTTGATAATGCCGGTGTTCAGTGGATTATTAATCCCTGGGATGAACTGGCACTTACCCGGGTGCTTGATATTAAAGATGCTCAGGCCGGTGCAATTGAAAGCATTACCGTTGCTAATGTTGGTTTAGCTGAAACTGAACCTACCATCAGGAAAGCATTGGCAATTGGCGCAGATAAAGGTATTCGTGTGAATACTCAACCTAAAGATGCTTTCACTATTGCTACACAACTTGCAGAAGTTATTAAGAAAGAAAGTTTCGATGTTATTTTCTGCGGTATTGAATCAAGCGATTTTAATGGTGCAACAGTTGGCGGTATGCTGGCTGAAATGCTTGGAATTACTTCGGTTTCGGCAGTTTCATTTTTCGATATAGAAAATGGACAGATTAAATTGAAAAGAGAAATTGATGGCGGACAGGAAATTGTTACCACTCAAACTCCTTTCGTTGCCATAGTTCAGAAAGGTATTTGCAAAGAGCCACGTATTCCGTCAATGCGCGGAATTATGGGCGCCCGCACAAAACCTTTACAGGTAGTTGAGCCCGTTGCAGCAGAACCATTACTCGAATATGTTAGCTTTGAATATCCAAAACCAAAAGCTGCTTGCAAAAAAGTTGATGCAGAAAATGTGAAAGAACTTGTACAATTGCTGCATAACGAAGCAAAAGTTTTATAAACATTCAAAGTAAATTCATAAATCGTCATTCGTAAATCTAAAATCCTAAATCAAATGTCAATACTAGTATATACCGAAAATTGGGATGGTAAGTTTAAAAAGCTTTCATTCGAACTTGTTTCTTATGCTGCAGAACTGGCAAAAAAATTCAATACTACTGTAACTGCTGTTTCTATTGGAAATGTTGACGCAGAAGAATTAAAAAAATTAGGCACTTATGGTGCAAATAAAATTTTATCAGTTAACGATGCAAAATTAAATGCACTCGATAACCAGGTTTATTGTTCTGTAATTGCTCAGGCTGTTGAGAAAGAAAAATCTAATGTTGTAATTTTTGCACACAACAATTCAGGAAAAGCAATATCTCCAAGGCTTTCCGTAAAATTAAAAGCAGGTTTGGTAACCGGAGTTACCGGGGTACCCTCTAATACCGAGCCTTTCACCATTACAAAAAGAGTTTTTACTTCAAAAGCATTTGTAAATGCAGTTGTAAAATCGCCGATTAAAATTATTACATTATTACAAAATGCATTTGGATTATTTGAAAATCCTGTTGCAGCAGAAATTGAAAATTTTGCTCCGCAATATAATGAAGGTGATTTAAAAACCCAGGTGAAAGAAGTAACTAAAGTTACCGGAAAAATTCTTTTGACCGATGCTGAAATTGTAGTTTCCGGCGGTCGTGGAATGAAAGGTCCTGAGAATTGGGGTCCTATTGAAGAACTTGCAACTCTTCTGGGTGCTGCAACTGCATGTTCACGTCCGGTTTCTGATGAAGGCTGGCGTCCTCATGAAGAACATACCGGTCAGACAGGAAAAATCATTGCACCTAATTTATATTTCGCTTTCGGAATATCAGGAGCAATACAGCATTTAGGCGGTATCAGTTCTTCAAAATGTATTGTAGCTATTAATAAAGACCCTGATGCCCCTATTTGGGAAGCCGCTGATTACGGCATTGTTGGCGATGCTTTAAAAGTTCTACCTGAAATTATTTCGGCTGTAAAAGAGCTAAAAGCTAGTTAAAAAAATATTCTACTTTTTTTTCAAAAAGCTATTCTTATTTTGAAGAATAGCTTTTTTGTTTTCTTTAAAAAGTAATATTAAAAAGTTCATTTCCTTTGTTTTATATTTTTTTAATTTTTATTTTTGTTTTGAAAATTTACAATAAAGCAGAATTGAAAATCATTAAAATTATTTTTTTTATTTTTCTGTTTCCGTTTATATTTGGATGCGAAAAATCAGTTGTCAATGAAAATATTTCTGATCATTCTAATGATAAAACAATAAATCCTCATCCATATCCTTATCCTGTAGTTACAGGTAAGTTCAATGTCCTTACATATAATATTGCCGGGTTACTTGAACCTTTTTCTAGTTCTAACCCTTCACTTAATACACCTTTCATTGGTCAGCGAATTAGAGATTATGACATTGTTCAAGTTCAGGAAGATTTTAATTATCATGCTTCATTATATGCAAATGATAATCACTTATACCGAAGTGCAACAAGCGGAGGAATGGGATTTGGCGATGGATTGAACACGCTTTCAAATTTTCCTTTTGCCGAAGATTTGGTAAGAGTTAAATGGAATGATTGCAGCGGAACTGATGGAAATTGTTTAACACCTAAAGGATTTACATACACACGTATTCGGCTCCAGGAGGGTGTTTATATTGATTTATATAATTGTCATACAAATGCCGGAGATGTTGAAGCAGCTTATGATGCAAGAAGAAAAAATGTGTTACAGTTAGTTCAGTATATTCAAACAAATTCTATTGGAAATGCAGTTATTATTACTGGAGATTGGAATTGCAGGTATACACGCAACGAAGATAATATTCGTGAAGTGGTTACAGGATTACCTGCAACCGATCCATGGGTGCAGTTGATCAGGGGAGGAGTTGAACCAACACAAGGCGCAAATGCTATAGTTTGCGATTCGTCAATACTGACCGATTATGATTGTGAAGTGGTTGATAAAATATTCTACAGAGGGAATAAATTTATCAGGTTAAATGCTTTGGAATATAAACTCGAAGATGCGATATTCCGTGATTCACTTGGAAATATGTTATCGGATCATCGACCTGCTTTTACTGAATTTTTTTATGGCTTACCGGGTAATATCAGATGCAGTGATCAGTTTGGAGGAAATGGCGGTACCAATTTTAATGATGTTAATTTAATTCCTGAACGACCTAAAGTTTCTTCTATTGGAATAAGAGCAGGTAACCGCGTTGACCAGGTTAATATTGCTTTAACTGATGGAACAACATTTATTCATGGCGGAACAGGTGGCACTGCAAATACATTGGTTTTACAGGAAGATGAATTTATAAACAAGGTAACATTGTGTTCCGGCACTAAAGATGGAACAGTTCGTATATTTTATATTCAATTTACAACTAATTTAGGAAATACAATCTCAGGTGGAACACAAAATTCGGCAACTGTTACATACACTGCTCCGAATGGATTTCAGGTTGCAGGATTCCACGGAAGAGCAGGAACTGAGCTTGATAAATTAGGATTGATTTATATGCCGTTGTAAGCGGATAAAAAGAAAATCAGGATTTTTATTGTCATAAGTCAGTCAAATGATTTTATAATGAAATTCGGTTTGAATCGAAAATAATTATAATAAAATTCGGTTTGAATCGAAAATAATTATATATTTGTTGTAAAAATTATTAAAATGGCAATACAAAGAACCATCGAATCAATTATTTTAAAGAAGCTAAACAAGAAAAAAGCTATACTCATTTTCGGCGCACGACAAGTTGGAAAAACAACTTTGATAGAAAATTTATTTAAAGAAAAGAAAAATGTACTTTTCCTGGATGGTGATGAATCTGATAACAGGGAGCTTCTTTCAAACACTACGTCAACTCGATTAAGAAGTATAATTGGAAAAAATACAATTGTTTGTATTGATGAGGCTCAACGCATAGAAAATATAGGAATAACATTAAAACTATTTATCGATAAAATAAAGGATGTGCAATTAATTGTTACCGGCTCATCAGCATTTGAGCTGGCAAATAAACTTAATGAATCACTGACGGGGAGAAAATATGAATTCCATTTATTTCCTTTGTCTTATGATGAAATGGTTAAACATCATGGTCTTCTTGAAGAAACAAGATTGCTGCACCATCGTCTTATTTATGGGTATTATCCTGAAATTGTTGTTGACCAAGGCTCGGAAAAAGAACATCTGAAATTAATTACAAACAGTTATTTATACAAAGATTTGTTGATGCTTGAAACTATGAAAAAACCTGTGTTATTGCAAAAACTGGTTAAAGCCTTGGCATTGCAAGTAGGGAATGAAGTTTCTTATAATGAATTATCGCGTTTAGTGGAGGCAGACAAAGAAACTGTTGAAAAATATATTGATGCTCTTGAAAAATCGTATATTATTTTTCAATTACCTTCTTTAAGCAAAAATGTACGTAACGAAATTAAAAAAAGCAGGAAAATATATTTCCATGATAATGGCATCAGGAATGCTGTAATTGGCAATTTCACTCCACTTGAAAACCGCACAGATAAAGGTGCTTTATGGGAAAATTTCTTTATCAGCGAACGAATAAAATATAATACGAATAAAGGAATTGATATGAAATATTTTTTTTGGAGAACTACTCAACAACAGGAAATTGATTTTGTTGAGGAATCTGATGATGGGCTTACTGCATATGAAATCAAGTGGTCAAAAGTTAAATCAAAATTTCCTTTAACATTTTTAAATGCTTACCCCAAAACGAAGACTAATGTTATAACACAGAAAAACTATTCTGATTTTTTGATATAATATTTGATTTACTATATCTTTTATAAATCAAGCGCTTTTACTATAATTTCAGCAATATCGAAATTAAAAATTTCTTCTTCTTTATTTTTATATTTTAACCCATCGGTAAGCATAGTCATGCAGAAAGGGCATGCTGTTGCAATAATATCAGCGCCGGTTTCCAAAGCATCTTCGGTGCGTTCAATAAAAATTTCCTTATCGCCTTTTTCAGCTTCTTTGAACATTTGCCCGCCTCCTGCACCGCAACATAATGCAAAACTTTTATTGCGTTTCATTTCTTTTTTTACTGAAGGAATTGCATTCAGAACATCGCGCGGTGCCTGGTATTCATTATTACAACGACCAAGATAACAAGGGTCGTGGAAAGTTATTTTTTTATTTTTGAATAGGTCAGAATTTATTTTCAAATTTCCTTCTTCAATAAATTTTTGAAGGAATTGAGTGTAGTGGATTACTTCGTAATTGCCGCCAAGATCGGGGTAATCATTTTTGAAAATATTATAACAATGCGGACAGATAGTAAGAATTTTTTTCACTTCATAGCGTGAGAACGTATCAATATTCATCAATGCCTGCATCTGGTAAAGCATTTCGTTTCCGGCTCTGCGTGCGGGATCGCCGGTACAGGTCTCTTCTTTTCCAAGTACAGCATAATTCACTTTAAGATGATATAAAATTTTTGTAAAAGCTTTCGCAACTTTTTTATATCGGTCGTCAAATGCGCCGGCACAGCCTACCCAGAAAAGATATTCAGGTTTTTCTCCTTTTGAAAAAACATCAGCCATTACAGGAACATTTATTTTTTCTTCTGTCATTTTTTTGTGATTAAATTAAATTTATACTATTAATGACTATTAATGACGACTTGCTTTAGCAAGTCGAATGTCTTTTTATTTTTGTTTTACTGTAATATCGTTTGCCCATATCAAACGGTCTTCAGGCGAGAATTGCCAGGGTGCTCCATTGTTCTGAATATTATTGAAAATAGTGTTTAAGCCTGAAGGTGCTGCCGATTCTTCCATTACAATATATCTTCGCAATTCCATAATTAAGATCGGGTGATTCATATTTATCGGGCATTCTTTTGCGCAAGCATTGCAAGTTGTGCATGCCCAAATTTCTTCGGGTGAAATATAATCGCGCAATGATTTTCCATCATCAAACGATTTATTTTTTATAAGCTGCGGACCTTTTTCTTTCATACGTGCACGCAAATTCATCATCAACTTACGTGGCGATAATTTTTTCCCGGTGATATTTGCAGGACAAACAGAAGTACAGCGTCCACATTCGGTACACGATAATGAATCGAGATAAGTTTTCCAGGTAACATCTTCCGGGTCTTTTGCACCAAAACGTTCAGGAGGTGCATCGGTAGCGGAAGGTGCAGCATAAGCCAAATTCGGGTCCATCATAATTTTTACTTCCCTGGTAACATTATCCATGTTGGGTAATTTTCCGAGTGGCTCCAATCTACTGAGAAAAACATTCGGTACCGACATGAAAACATGAAAATGTTTTGAGTAAGGAAGAACATTCATAAAAATAAAAATCATTAAAATATGCGTCCACCAGCAAACTTCATACATTGTTTTATATTCACCGTTAATCCCGAGAAGACCGAAAATAAAATTACTTACAGGATAATAATTTCCTTCGCCTGTAATGCTTATGTATGAAATGTTCATTCCAAGCAACGATACCATCAACAGCAAAATCAACGTAAGCGCGATGTTTGCATCAGCATGCGATTTGTGTTCCATTTCAATCCCGCTGAAACGCTTGATATGAAAGAATAATCTTCTTGCAAGAAAAACAATGATTGAAATTAATACCAGTAGAGCGAATATATCACCAAATGCCATTAATATTTCGTATACAATTCCAAGGAATGATAATGATTTTTCAAGACCTGTAATCCCATCAATCATCATTTCAAGCGAACCAAAAAGGATTACGCAAAATCCCCAGAAGACTAATGCATGAAAAAATCCTGCAAAAGGTTTTCTGAAAATTTTTGTTTGACCAATCGCAACTTCCAGCATTAATGAAATTCGTTTTCCAATATCTTTAACAGGATAAGGTTTGGTTAATTTTATTAATGCAAAAATTTTTCGAATTGAAAAAGTGAATATCCCGAATGCTATTAATACAGAAGTAATAAAGAGTATCTGTTTTACCATTTTTATTAATGTTTAATTATTGTATTGAATTCCAAATAAAATAGTTCCGTTAAAGTCAATAAATATTTTTAAAATAATATATGAAAATTAAAAATTCTTTTGTTAATTTGTTTACAGATAATTTTGCAAAAATAATGAAATATGAATAAAAAAACTATCCTAACCATTAACCCGGGTTCAACATCAACTAAGATTGCTGTATATCACTCTAATGACATTGCTTTTTTAAAAAATATCAAACACTCTTCTGAAGATATTGATAAATTTGAAAAAATAGCCGACCAGTACGAATATCGCAAAAACATCATTATCCAGGAATTGAAAGATGCAAAGATTAATATTAAAGATATTCAGATAATAGTTGCCCGTGGTGGTTTGGTAAAACCTATTCCTTCGGGGATATATGAAGTTAATGAACGTTTGAAAGAGGATTTACGCGAAGGTATCCAGGGACAACATGCCAGTAATCTTGGTGGTTTGATTGCCGATGAAATTGCGCGAATGATTCCTAACGCTAAAGCCTATATTACCGATCCTGTTGTTGTAGATGAACTGGAGGAGGTTGCCCGTTTTACAGGTCATCCGGAACTGAAAAGAATTTCTATTTTTCATGCACTTAATCAAAAAGCTATAGCACGTATGCATGCAATGGCAACCGGAAGGCAATATGAGGACCTTAATTTAATTGTTGTGCATCTTGGTGGCGGTATCAGTATAGGTGCACATAAAAAAGGTCGCGTTATTGATGTGAACCAGGCTCTTGACGGTGATGGTCCTTTCTCACCTGAACGTACAGGAAGTTTGCCTGTAGGTGAATTGGTACGTTTATGCTTCAGTGGAAAATATACGCAAAAAGAAATCCTTAAAATGATTACCGGTAAAGGTGGATTTGTTGCTTACCTTGGAACTAACAATGCGTACGAAGTTGAACAGCGTGTAAATAATGGCGATGAATTAGCAACCAAAGTGCAGGAAGCAATGGCATACCAGGTTGCTAAAGAAATAGGATCAATGGCAGTTGTTCTTGATTGCAATGTGGATGCAATTCTTATCACTGGTGGTATTGCTTATAATAAAGGCTTTATTAAATATATCAGAAATAAAGTTCAAAAAATAGCTCCTGTTGGTATTTATCCGGGCGAAGATGAAATGCGTGCATTAGCTTCAAACGGGCTTATGGTGCTCGAAGGCGAAATACAACCTTTGGTTTACGAATAAAATAGTTATCCTTAAATCCTTCTATTTTAGCCTGTTTCACAAAACAGGCTATTTTTTTTGAAAAAACTTGACTTTTAAAATCAGAATATACTATATTTGCAATATATAAGATTATATCATATGAAAAATTCTGATACAAAAAAAGAAATGATATCGAAAGAACTTTTAAAAGGTTCATTGAAATCGATAGTACTAAAGCTATTGTCTGAAAACAATAAGATGTATGGCTATGAGATTACTCAGAAAGTGGAAGAGATCACTGGCGGAAGGATCAAACTTACGTTTGGTGCACTTTATCCTATTCTCCACAAGCTTGAAACAGATGGTTCTGTTGTAACAGAATCGGAAATAATCAATGGTCGAGTAAGAATTTACTACAAGCTTACCAAAACAGGAAAAAGCGTTGCTAAAGAAAAAATAAAAGAATTACAGGAATTCATTGAAATGATTAGTGTTTTATTAAAACCCGGATTTAGCCTTGAGTTATGCAAAATTTAACAGCGGCAAATATTGAAATTATAATTGAAGAAGTTACCAGGGCAAACATTACATTTTCTCATCTTCGTGAAGATTTGATTGACCATATCTGTTGCGAGATAGAAAACGAAATGCAGCAAGGTTCCAGCTTTGACAGGGCTTTTGAAAAAGTAAAAAACCTTTTTGGAAACAAAGAATTAAAAAAAGTTCAGGAAGACACATTATTATTAATAGATAAAAAATACAGGCTTATGAAAAAAACAATGAAAATAGTCGGATGGATCTCCATGCTGATGATCACCGTTGGTGCTTTATTTAAAATTCAGCACTGGCCCGGGGCTGGACCTTTGCTGATTTTTGGATTCTTCTTTCTTGGGGCTATCTTTTTTCCTTCAGCTTTATGGGTGATGCGAAAAGAATCAAAATTAAAAGGTAGCCTCTTCACTTATATCATCTCCATTATCGGGGGTATACTTTTTATTTTTGGTATTTTATTTAAGATACAACATTATCCATTTGATAAGTTATTTCTGATCATTGGCTTTTCGTCATTAGGGTTGATTTTAATTCCTTCTATACTCATTTTAAAACTTCGTGATGAAAATACCAGGAATCATAAAGGTACTTATATTATCGGGGCTATTTCGCTAATAATTTATCTCGCAGGAATGCTCTTTAAAATAGTGCATTGGCCCGGAGCTCTTCCCTGCCTTATTGTTGGCGCTATAGGGTTAACCACAATATTTTTTCCTTTATTCACAATGAAAGTATATAAAAATGCAGAAAACATAAAAGCAAGTTTTCTTTTTTTATGTACCGGAATTTTATTTTTCAATATGTTCAGCCTTTTGCTTGCTATAAATGTTTCAAAAGATGTATTAAGCCTTTTTATTAAACCCGGAACAGAAATTATTAAGACAGCAACTATTCTTGAAAATAAAAGCAATGCGTTGTCAGAAGAAATCATGACAGATTCTTTAATACAGGATACTGTGAAATCAAAAATAAAAAATATTGTAACAATGTCGGACGGAGTGTTCAATTTTATTGAAGATATCAAAACAGAAATAATATCAAAAGTAGATGTGGTAACTATGGATGAAGCAAAAGCAGCAACAAAAAAAACATCATTAATAATAAATAAGGATGGGGGCGAAGCTTCAATGCATGTCCTTCTGGGTAATACAGAAGATTTTAAAAGTGGCAAAGCATCGGAAATGAAAACGAAAATAAAAACTTTAAAAAATACATTATTGAATTATTGCATCAGCGATGAAGATGCTGTAACTATAATTTCAAAAGCGCTTGAAATAAAAGATTCAGTATTTATTAAAGAAGAAGGAAAATATTTCTGCTGGGAACTTATTAATTTTTATCATCTGCCTTTACTTCCAACAATAGATAAGCTTTGTTTTTTTCAGAGGAATGTTCGGTTTGCAGAACTTGAAACGCTTGAAAGTCTTAATTCAAGATACTTTGTAGATAATCGGAACACGGTAAATAAAACAAAATAATAAAATTTTAAATTATATAACTTATGAAAAAGTTCATCTTAGTTTCAGGAATAGTATTCATCAATATTTTTGTAATTGGTGCATTATTCAAGGTTTTGCATTGGCCTTTTGCAAGTATCCTTGTAACGTTTGGACTTGGATTGTTCAGTCTTGGATTTTTGCCATTGGCATTCATACAAAGCTATAAAGGAAATGAAAGAAAAAATAAATCATTGTATATAGCTGGTTTTATTTGTGCATTCATTTGTTTTATGGGGGCTCTTTTTAAAATCCAGCATTGGCCTGGAGCAAATTGGTTTCTGATTGTTGGAGTTCCTTTGCCTTTTCTTTATTTCCTGCCGGTATATATTTATAACCATAATAAATCTAAAGAAAATTCTTCAGTAAATTTTCTTGGAGTAATGTTCCTGATGGTATATATTGCAGTTTTCAGTGCTATCCTTGCCGTGAATGTGAGTCGTGACATTCTTAATGCATTTAATATTGTTTATAATGATAATGCGAAAACCAATGATTTATTATCAGTAAAAAACACATTAAAGTATGAAGCTCTTGAAAAATCAGGTATTGCAGCTAATAAAGAAAAAATTATTCAACTTAAAATAAAATCGGAAACTTTGTGTACCCAAATCGATAATATAAAAATTGAATTGGTAAAATCTGTTGAAGGCAATGATTCACCTGCTATTGAACCCGGAAATAAAATTTATACATCAGCAATTATGGCAAAAGATGAATCAATTCGCACTAAAAAAATAATGAGAGGTATTAATGAAATTTCAGGAAGAGCTGCTGAATTGAAAGTTCTGGTTAGCAACTACCGCGAGTATCTTAAATCATTTGTCGGGAACAATGATTCCAGTATAAAAATTATTGATGAATTACTTAGTACTTCTGATATAACCGATACATATAATGGTGAAGTAAACACATTAAAATGGGAAGATTCCTTTTTCCCTTATGGAGCATATATTGTAACCGTGCTTGGAAACCTGGGTAGTATTGAAACTAATGTGAAAATGGCTGAAGCAGAAGCATTGGAGACAATTTAAAACCTAAACATTATTAAATAAAAAGCCTCAGAGAATAGTAAAGATAAGTGCAGCAGAGTTCTTTGAGGTTTTTTATATAAATAGTATTGTGTTTAATGCATTAACCAGTTTTCAATTATTTTTTCACCATGGGGAGTCATTACAGATTCCGGATGGAATTGCAAACCTCTTACATCGTAGTATTTATGGGCTAATCCCATTATTAGCCCATCCTTGTTCTTAGCTATAATTTTTAATGATGATGGTAAATCATTTTCATTTACTGCCCAAGAATGATATAATCCAACTTCAATATCAGAGGGGATCTCATGAAATAAATAATCAGAGATGTCGATAATGATTTTTTCTTTTTTACCATGTAAAGGTTTGGTTAAATTATAAATACTTCCGCCAAAAACTTCCGCAATTGCCTGATGTCCTAAGCAAATTCCAAGTATGCTTTTTGTAGCTGAAAATTTTTTTATTATTTCATTCATCTTTCCTGCTTCAGAAGGTAAGCCTGGTCCGGGAGAAAATAATATCTTATCGAAATTTTGCACATCATCAATATCAATATCATCATTTTTAAATACTTGAAAATAAAAATCAGAAAAGTTTCCAATGATTTGAACTAAATTAAAAGTAAAAGAATCATGATTATCTATGATGCAAATGCTCATTTTATTTATTATATTTGTATGATGACGAATACCGATGCAATAATATGTAAAATGAATGAATTTGGGAAAAATAAAATCCCCTTTCTGTTCATCATTGATTTTAATTGTACCTGGCCTGTTATTATTCCTTTATCTGAGATCAAAAGCGAAAATATTTTATATAACATAAATGGTTTTACAAATACAACGAAACCACTTGTTGAAAATAAAGAAATACATATTAAAAAATTTCCGCTTGCTTATAATGATTTTCTTAACTCATACAGCAAAGTTCAGAAACATTTGCACTTTGGGAATTCATACCTGGTTAACCTGACATTTGAAACACCTATAAAAATAAATCTTACTTTAAAAGAAATTTTTTATTTGTCACGATCAAAATATAAACTTTTATTCAACGATGATTTTGTGGTTTTTTCACCTGAAATATTTGTTAAGATTGATGATACAGGAGTTATTTCTTCTTATCCGATGAAAGGCACTATTGATGCTACAACAGAAAAAGCAGAAGAAAAAATAATCAATGACAAAAAAGAATTTGCTGAACATTGTACTATTGTTGATTTAATTCGAAACGATTTAAGCATGGTAGCAAAAAATGTTTATGTGAAACGCTTCAGGTATATCGATCGCATTGAAACATCTGAAAAACCTTTGCTTCAGGTGAGTTCTGAAATATGCGGACAATTACCAAAATTATATTATGAAAATATAGGAACCATTATAGCTGCATTATTACCGGCAGGTTCTGTAAGTGGTGCGCCAAAAAATAAAACCATTGAAATTATTAACGAATCAGAAACATACAGCAGGAAATATTATACAGGAATTTTTGGATATTTTGATGGCTCAATGCTCGATAGTGGCGTGATGATTCGTTTTATTGAAAAGCGTGACGGAAAATATTTTTATAAAAGTGGCGGAGGTATTACAGTAAACAGTAATCCTGAAAATGAATACCAGGAAATGATAGACAAAATATATGTACCAGCTTCTTGAAACCATAAAACTGGAAAAGGGCCAGGTTTGTAATCTTCGTTATCATCAGCGGCGTGTTGATGATAGCAGAATGATTTTGTTTAATATTAAAGAGCAGCTTGACATTGAACCTGCAATCAATGTACCTTTAAGAGCCAGGCAGGGAGTTTACAAGTGCCGCATTGTATATGGGAAAGAGATAAATGATATTCAGTATATTCCTTATTTGACAAAAAAAATAAAATCTTTGCAATTGGTTGAGGATAACGAAATCGATTATAAATTTAAATACGCAAATCGAGAATGTTTTGACAGCCTGCTTGATGATTGTATCTATGATGAAATACTAATTATTAGAAATGGTTTTATTACCGATACTTCTTTTTCAAATATAATTTTCTTTGATGGAAATCGATGGTATACTCCGGCATCCCCATTATTAAAGGGAACTAAGCGGCAGCAGCTTCTTGACGAAGGAAAAATATTTGCAGAAGAAATTCGTCCTTCCGATTTAAAACATTTTTCAAAAGCCATGCTTATAAATTCCATGCTCGATTTTAATTTGAAGCGCATGATCCCTATATGCGATATTGTTGTTTAAAGAAATGTGTTGAGATTTTATTTTAAATTAAAAAGGCTGTCTTTTTGAGACAGCCTTTTATGAAGATAAATATTATTTGTTAATTTTTATCCCAGAATAATTTATGGCTAACTGCATCTCCGCCTGCTCCAAGAGCACTAACAGCAGCGTTAAAGTTAGCAGCATTAAGTGTTTGTTCTTCAACAGGGAAAGTATAACGTAAAGGAATAACTGATTTTGCATTTGGTGGTGCAACAAGAACCGGAAAATCTAATCTTCTCCATTCTGTCCATGCTTCAAAACCACGATTATAATATGCAAACCATTGCTGTATACCTATTTTTTCTTTCCATGAAGTTGAAGAATAAGCTATTTCAGGTTTAGCAAGGTAAGTAGCAATATCAGCGGGAGCTACACCCCAATATTCCATACTGGCTGTGATACCTGCATTATAATGATCAGCAGCAGTTCCGCTTCCAATATTATATCCTCTTTCAACAGCTTCTGCAAGTAAAAATTCAACTTCTGCATAATCGAAAATCATACCTTCAAAAGTTGCTGCTTGTATTGGAGAAGAAACATGAGAACATTTTGAATATCTATTCAACATTCCAAAAATTCCACCAACATAGGTTGTGGTACCGGTTTTATAAGTAAAATAAAACGGCATTCTTGGGTCGCCCAATGTATCCATATAATCAACAAGGGTATTAGCAGGAACAAAATCGTGTCTTCCGCTAGCAACCAAGTCAGTATAAACAGGATTTGAATTGGATTGAGCATCATCAGAATAAGGAAGAACTGCGTTATCTGCATTTGAAGTAAATACATTTGGTGCAGCATCTTCAATTATAGTTTTGGCAAGAGCAGATTCAGCAGTAACATCTGATAAAATCATTCCCATATGCAATTTTAATGAATTGGCAAATTTATACCATGCTGCAACATCGCCGCCGTACATGTTATCACCGGAATCAAAACTTCCTTCAGAAGGATCCATATCAGCTATTGCAGTATTTAACCTTGAAATAAGGTCTTTATAAACTGTTAAGCCATCATCGTAAGCAGGTGTTTCATTTGTAACATCTAAAGCTTCAGAATAAGGGATATTTCCAAATGTTTCAACTAAAGTACCCCATGCATATACAGATAAAACTTCAATAATAGCAAGTTTATTCTTTTTAATTGCCGGAGCTTCGTTAACATATTCTTTTTCTGAAATCAGCCTTTTAGATTCTTTTAAATTTTTAAGAATATTTAAATAAATAGCATCCCAAAAGTTATCAGGAATACTTCTGGTAACCAAATCATAATTAGATTCATCAGTATAGGTGGTTTCTGTCCACTGCTGAGTAAACATTCTAAAAATATTTTGGTTTACATTTGGGGTTACCATAATATCAAAAATGTTCTTTTGTGCTCCTGTGAATAAAAGCTCTCCAGGAACGATTGAGGGGTCCTTTGTGTTTTTATTTAAATCTTCCAATTTCGTACAAGCAGAAAATGTCAGGAAGATTGTAAAAATTATCAATATCTTTTTCATGTTTTGTATAAATTAGAAGTTAAGTTTAACATTAAAACTAAAATCACGAGTTGATGGTAATGAACCTATAGTATAACCTTGTAAATTACCTGCTCCTAAACCGGATTCAGGATCTGCATAAGGTAAGTTTTTGAAGATTATCCATGGATTAGATGCAATTAAACTAAAGGTAGCTCCAGTAATAAAGCATTTACTTAATTTATCAGATGGTAAAGTGTATGATAAACTTACTTCTCTTAATTTAACATAACTTGCATCATAAACGAATTCTTTATTTGGATAACTTCCATAACCGAATCCACCAAAATTATAAGCATCTATTCTTGTTTGATTAATGCTTCCATCAGGATTAACGCCGTCAATGATATAGCCACCGCTAGCAGCAGTATAACCACCACTTACTATGCCATTTCCATCAGCATCGTACTGATTGAAATCAAGAGGATCTCTTACCGGATTACCTAAGTCATTAGTATAATCTGTTTCAGGATACAAACCTGTTGCTAATCCATAATACATATCAAGTGAGAAAATATCTCCACCTTTTTGTATATCAACCAAGAAACTAAATGCCCAGTTTTTATAGGTAAATGTATTTGAAATACCTCCTGTCCAATCAGGATTAATATTTCCAATAATATTATCTGATGTTTCTGTTGCTATAGGAGCACCTGTTTCTGGGTCAAGAACTTTTTCACCATTAATATAAGTATAATCAGTTCCGTATATAACACCATAAGGTTCTCCAACCATTGCGTTAATGGTTACGCCACCTTGGTATGAACCAAGCTGTAAATTATCAACACCTTCCATTAATTCAAGAACTTTATTGTGATTTTTTGTCCAGTTAACATTAATATCCCATTTAAAATTCTTTTGTTTAACCGGAGTACCATTTAAGGTTAATTCAATACCGCTATTTTGTAAATTTCCAGCATTAACAACTTCTAAAGCATATCCTGTTGCTGTTGATATTGCCATAGGAAGAATCTGGTCAATGGTATTGGTTTTATAGATAGCTAAATCAAATCCAACTCTTCTGCCTAAGAAATTCATTTCTAACCCACCTTCAATACTCTTTGTCATTTCAGGTCTTAATTCTGGATTCTTTTTTGTTGATGGAACATCATAAATAGGACTATAGAATGGTGTTACAGCAGCGTAGTTATCTGTCAATTGATCAAAATCAGCACCATTGCCAACCTGTGCATAATTTAAACGAACTTTACCAAATGATAACCATGTAAGTTTTTTAGTAAATTCAGAAAAAACAAAGTTGGATGATATTGACGGATAATAATATTTACTTTTATCTACTGGTAAAGTAGAAGAATGGTCACGTCTTAATGTAGTTTCTAAATATAAATAGTTTTTGTATCCAAAAGAAGCATCAGCATAAACACCGTTAACTCCAATTGTAGTTGCTAATTCTCTTACTGAAAGAGGATCGTGACTGTTTCTTAATGAATATAAACCCGGAACTACTAAGCCGCCATTGGTTGCAGTAATAATCCTGTTATATTCTGTACGTCTGATATTGTTTCCTATAATACCTTTAAAACTTATATCTTCAGAAATATTTTTATTGAAATTCAACATTACATCATAGTTATATTCAGTGAAAGTAATATCTCTTCTTAAATAACCAGATTCCTGTTTATTTCTGCCACCACTACCATCGGTGGTAGTACCTATACCAAACTCGCTGGCGATACTTCCAACAGCTCTTCTTTCTTCCTGAGATTCATTGTATGAATCGCCTGCAACTCTTCCGAATATATCAAACCAGTCATTTACTTTGTAATCTAATGACATATTTCCTGTAATACGATTTCTTCCATCATTTTCGTAGTTTTCATAACGAGTCCAGTAATAATTGTCCCAATAAGCAGGTACCGGATCTATAGGATCGCAGTTCCATGTAACATTTCTGCCTGTTTTATCATAAGCATCCCACTGGTCTTTCATGTCAACATTTGTTTCCATCCACTGACGGAATGAAGTGCAAATATTATCACTATATCCGGTAGAGTTACGGCCTGTAGCTTTTTGTGTAAGATAATTTGCAGAACCGGCTGCAGTTAATTTATCCGTTACTTTCCAACTTCCACTCAAATAGATATTATCTTTTATTAATTCACTATTTGGCATTAAGCCTTTTTGATTATAATTAGTATATGAAAGCCTGTATGAACCTACAGTTGTTGTGTTGTCAATAGATACTGTATTAGTAAATGTAATAGGATGATTAAAGAAAGTAACCGGACCATTTTCTGCGGCTACCCAAGGAGTAGCTTTAAGATAATTAGGTGATTCCGGATCTACAGCATCCCATTGGTATACTAAAAGATTTTCGTCAAATTTAGGACCGTATGAAGCATCATCTATAGTATTTGCCCATTGTTCATCAATACCATCGCCATTTAAATCTGCCGAAGTCCAATAATCACCATAACCTGCACCATAATTTTTCTGGTAAGTTGGGAAAGTTGTTTTATCTACGAAACCTACAGTAATTCCAGAGTTTAATGTAACTCCAATCCCTTTTTTTCCAACTTTGCTTCCTGATCCTTTTTTAGTAGTAATCATGATTACACCATTTGCAGCGCGTGAGCCGTAAAGAGCTGTAGCGGCAGCACCTTTAAGAACGTTGATTGATTCAATGTCATCAGGATTAATATCTGATGCGGCGTTACCATAATCGAATCCTTGTCCGGCCTGTTGCTGTGATGTTGTGTTTGAAACATCATTACTAATAGGAACACCATCAACAACAAATAAAGCCTGGTTGTTTCCGGTTAGTGATTTAGCACCACGAATCTGGATATTTGTAGATCCTCCAATATTAGTAGTCTTTTTTACTTGTACTCCAGATATCTTACCGGAAAGAGAATTGACAAAGTTATCGGTTTTAACCGTATTTACTAAGTCTCCCTTTAATTCCTGAGTAGCATAACCCAGAGATTTTTTTTCTCTTGTAATACCCAGAGCTGTAACAACAACTCCTTCAAGGTTGGTCGCACTTGATTCGAGCGCTACATTAATTGTAGTTTGTGTACCAATTTCTACTTCTTGGCTTTTCATTCCAACAAATGAAAAAACCAAAGTTGTTGCTGTTGCAGGCACGCTGAGTTTATACTCTCCCGAAATATCAGTGATTGTTCCGGTTGTTGTGCCTTTTACTGCAACGGTTACTCCAGGTAATGCGCTACCATCTTCTTTGCTGGTAACCTTCCCCGTAATAGTCTTTTGAGCCATCGCAAACGTAAAGCTCAAAAGAAAAACTCCCAGTAAAAGGATAATTTTTCTCATAGTGTTTGATTTTAGTTAAAAATTAAATTGATGTTGGGGCAAATATAAATGATATTTATTAGTTAAAAAAAATAAATTGATTAAATTTTTAACAATGGGGGTAATATTTTTTGTTAATAAAAATTTTAAAACCGTTTAGAATTTATGGTTTTTCATCTATTTTTTAAAATGATTCATCGTAATTTATGGAATATTTACTTTTTCGGTATTTTCAGTTTTTTTGTTTTCGGTCAATTTGCGAAAATATTTTTTCTGAAATAAAATTAAAAGTATAACTCCCGTGGTAATGCTGGCATCAGAAATATTAAATACCGGGCGGAAAAAAATAAATTCCTCACCTTGCCAAAAGGGGAACCAACCGGGATAATGACTTTGTATTATAGGGAAATATAACATATCTACTACTTTGCCGTGAAGGAAGCTACCGTAACCGCCGCCTTCAGGAAGTAACTGTGCTACCTGAAAGTAACTATCGTTGAAAATCATTCCATAAAAAGCGCTGTCGAGAATATTTCCTATTGCTCCTGCAAAAATGAATGATAAGCTTATGGCTAATCCAGTCGTAATCTCTTTCTTTTTTGCTTTACTGAATAAATACCATCCAATTACAGCAACAGCAATTATTCGAAAAATACTTAGGAATAATTTTCCGTAATTACCTGCAAACTCCATCCCGAAAGCCATTCCATTATTCTCTGTGAAATGTATAATAAACCAATTTCCAAAGACATGATACTCCTGTCCAAGGTACATGTTGGTTTTTATCCAGAATTTTAAAACCTGATCAACAAACAGAACAAGAAAAATAACCAGAAATGATTTTTTCAGCACAAGATAAAATTTTAACGGTATTCAATAATTTATAGTTATTTATCTTTTTTGGGGTTGTTGCAGTTTTGCTTCTATACTCATGGTTGCATGAGGTACAACGCGTAAACGTTCTTTTGGAATAAGCCTGCCTGTAACACGGCATATACCATAAGTTTTGTTTTCAATGCGTATTAGAGCATTTTCCAAATCGCGAATAAATTTTTTCTGGCGTGCAGCAAGTTGACTGTTTTCTTCTTTTGACAATACATTTGAACCTTCTTCAAGAACTTTGAAAGTTGGAGAAGTATCATTTGTATCATTTTCGTTTTTTGTAGTGTATGCTTCTGTTAATAAAGCAAGATCGCGATGCGCTTCTTCCAGTTTATCTAGAATAATTTTTTTGAACTCCATCAGTTCTTCGTCAGTATATCTTACCTTTTCTACTACAGCATCATCGATTTTTTTCTGTTTCATTTCCGGCTGAATTGCTTTCTTCGTCTCTTTCTTCATTTCTTTTCTTTCAACTTTATTTACAACAACTTTCTTTTCAATTTTTGGAGTAACCTGCAATTTTTTTTCTTTTTCTTGTTTTTTAGGTAATACAGGTTTTTTAATATTTTTCTTTTCTACTTTTTTAACAACAACTTTTTTTACTGCTTTAGAAATAACTTTTTTCTTCACAGGTTTTTTAGTTACCGCTTTTTTAATAACCTTTTTAGCAGTTTTTTTTACTGGTGCTGCCTTTTTTACAACTTTTTTAGTAGCGTTATTTTTCTTCACTTCCTTGCCTGACCGACCGGCAGGTTTATTCTTTTTCACTATAACAGCCTTACCTTTAATTTGTTTTTTCTTTTGCATGGTATGGTCGTTTAAAATTAATATTAAACTTTTTTTACAAGTATTTTTGTTGAAATATCGTCAACCAACTCTACTGCTGTAGAGTTTTCGATGTCGATTGAATCAACAAGATTTAAAGATACTGCCAAAGTCTCAGCACAAATATATGAATTATTATTTCTAATGGATGAATTTATTTTTTCATGCTTTTCAACAAGTAAGGAAATTTTGTCGGTAACTTCAAACTGACTTTCCTTTCTAATATTCTGAATACGATTAATCAATTCACGTGCAATACCTTCATCATGTAACTGTTCGGTAACGGTTATGTCAAGGGCAACAGTGAGGCTTCCCATATTGGTAACCAGCCACCCGGGAATATCTTCTGAAAAGATTTCCACATCGGAAAGATTTAGTTCAAAAGTTTCGCCTGCTATTACTAATTTATATATTCCTTCTTTTTCGATTTTATCAATATCGTTTTGTGAAAATTCTGAAATGGTTGATGCTATTTGCTTCATCATCTTTCCGAATTTAGGGCCTAATGTTTTAAAGTTAGGTTTTATTTTTTTGATAAGAATTCCCGAAGCATTTGTTATCAGTTCCAATTCTTTCACGTTTACTTCCGAAAGAATAATATTTTTTACTGCTTCAATTTGTCGTTTGAAATTTTCATCAAGTGCCGGAACCATTATCTTTCCTAATGGTTGACGAACACGGATGTTTACTTTCTTGCGTAGTGAAAGAACCATCGAAGAAATATTTTGTGCTATCTGCATTCTTTCTTCAAGTTCTTTATTGATTTGCTTTTCGTCAGCAACAGGAAAATCAGTAAGATGAATTGATTCGGAATTAATTCTTCCGCTTACATTATTCAAATCGAGGAATAGTCGTTCTGCAAAGAATGGTGCAATAGGAGCCATCAATTGCGATAGAACTTCAAGGCATCTGTATAATGTTTGATAAGCAGAGATTTTATCGTTGGAATATTCACCTTTCCAGAACCTGCGTCGGCAAAGGCGCACATACCAGTTGCTCAAATGTTCGTCAACAAAACTTTGAATTGCTCTTCCTGCTTTGGTAGGTTCGAAATCATTGTAGCATTCATCAACATTTTTGATCAATGAATTCAATTGGGAAAGTATCCATCGGTCAATCTCCGGTCTTTTTTCAATAGGTATTTCAGTTTCTTTGTAATTGAAGTTGTCAATATTTGCATAAATTGCAAAAAAGTTATACGTATTATATAAGGTACCGAAAAATTTACGTTGGATTTCGCCTATGCCTTCTACGTCAAATTTCAGGTTATCCCATGGCTGCGAATTGGTAATCATATACCAGCGTGTAGCATCGGGGCCATATTTTTCGATGGTTTCGAATGGGTCAACTGCATTGCCCAAACGTTTCGACATTTTATTTCCTGCTTTATCCAATACAAGTCCGTTTGAAACCACAGTTTTGAAAGCTACGGAATCGAATAACATGGTTGCAATTGCATGAAGCGTAAAGAACCATCCACGAGTCTGGTCAACACCTTCAGCAATAAAATCAGCAGGGAAATATTCTTTTAAATTATTTTTATTTTCAAAAGGATAATGGAATTGTGCATAAGGCATAGAACCTGAATCGAACCACACATCAATCAAATCAGGCTCACGGAACATTTTATTTCCTTTTGGTGAAACCAAAATAATTTCATCAACATACGGACGGTGAATATCAAACTTCAAATAATTTTCAGCGCTGTTATCGGAAGGGGTGAATGAAGCAAAAGGATTTTCTTTCATGAACCCGGCAGCAATTGATTTTTCAATTTCTTTTTTCAGTTCAGCAACCGAACCAATGCAAAGTTGTTCGCTTCGGTCTTCGCTTGTCCATACAGGAATTGGGACACCCCAAAAACGTGAACGTGATAAATTCCAGTCAACTAAATTTTCGAGCCAATTCCCGAAACGACCGGTACCAGTGGATTCCGGTTTCCAATTAATGGTTTTATTTAATTCGAGCATCCTTTCTTTGTATGCTGTCGTTTTTATAAACCATGAATCGAGCGGATAGTAAAGAATAGGTTTATCGGTTCTCCAGCAATGCGGATAAGAGTGTTCGTATTTCTCAGTTTTGAAACATTTATTTTCTTTCTTCATTTTCACTACGATGTCAATATCTACACTTTGACTTGTAGCGGGATTGAAGTTAGCATCGTATTCAGATTTCACATATCTTCCGGCAAATTCACCCATAGCATCAATAAACTTTCCTTGCTTGTCAACCATAGTAAGCGCACCCACATGATAAAGCCTGTTCATACGGAAGTCGTCGGCGCCAAAACTTGGAGCGATGTGAACTATTCCGGTTCCATCAACTGTTGTAACAAAATCGCCAACTACTACGCGGAATGGGTCGCCATCTTCGGGTTGTGCATAAGGTAATAGTTGTTCGTAGCGTAAACCTTCTAGCTGTGTGCCTTGGTATTCGGCAATTACAGAGTATGGAATATTTTTTTGTCCGGCCTGGTAATCTTCAAGTTTCAGTTCTTCATTTTTTTCAGGAAAATAATTCCTGAATAAGTCTTTCGCAAGAATTACTGTAATAGGTAATGAAGTGTATTGATTGAAAGTTTTTACAACAACATAATTTATTTTTGCACCTACTGCCAGTGCTGTGTTTGAAGGCAATGTCCATGGTGTAGTTGTCCATGCAATGAAAAATAAATCGCCATGAATATCTTTAAAAAGAAATTCCGATTTCTGATTTTTTACAACTTTAAATTGTGCAACAGCTGTTGTATCTTTTACATCTTTATAACATCCCGGAAGATTAAGTTCATGTGAGCTTAGTCCTGTGCCTGCTGCGGGAGAGTATGGCTGTATGGTGTAACCTTTATATAATAATCCTTTTTGATATAAAAGCGAAAGTAAATGCCAAACCGATTCAATATATTTATTATCGAAAGTGATATATGGGTCGTTAAGGTCAACCCAGTAGCCCATTTCCTTCGTAATGTCGTCCCATTTATCCTTGTATTTCATGACCTCACGACGACATGCTTTATTATAATCAATAACAGAAATAGTTTTGCCAATATCTTCTTTGGTGATTCCTAAAGTTTTCTCAACTGCAATTTCAATAGGTAAGCCGTGAGTATCCCATCCAGCCTTGCGTTTAACCTGGAAGCCTTTCAAAGTTTTATAACGACAGAAAATATCTTTAATGGCACGCGCCATAACATGATGAATACCCGGAAGCCCGTTAGCAGAAGGAGGTCCTTCATAAAAAACAAATTGCGGCTTGCCATCTCTAGTTTCAATACTCTTCTCAAAAATGCCGTTATCGTCCCAGAATTTGCGAACATTCTTACCCAATGTAGGTAGGTCGAGTTGCTTGTATTCTGTGTATTTCTGTTTCATTTAACGAATAAAATTTGATTAATAAAGTGTGCAAAGGTAAAAAAAAACAAAATAATATGAACTAAAATGCTAATATTCCGGGATAATAAATAAAGCGAATAGCAACATACGAGAGTTTCGACTTATAAGTTAGATCATAATCTTTGTTATCCTGGTTAGTTTTGATTGATCCGGTAAAATGATACGATGCCGAATTCTTTATAGCATACTGGAAAGAAACACCTATTTCAGTTTTCCTGTAATTGTTTTTTTTATGCACCATTGAAATCCCGAAATGAATATCGGGTGAAAATATTTTTTGATTATCAGTTGTCATACTAAATGACGATATTAATGTATCGCCAGATGAATTAATAAGGAAAGGTCCTTTTTGTTTCCCTGTAATTGAATAAGGAATATTGTAACAATAAACAATTCCCAATTGATAATTAACAAACGAGCTACTATTGCTGGGTTGTTCGAAATTTAAAAGTAATGGAACTTCGGGAGAAAGAATTACAGGTCGAAATGATAACTTTCCTTCTACATTGAAAACATTAAAATTATAAACCCTGAAGGTGAATGATTTTACCTGGTATTGTATTCCTGTAACAAAACTTATTCTTCTGAAAAGTTGTATGTTTCCTGTCAATCCCAACCCGGTTCCCATACGTTCAGCCCTTTTATACATATTATTTTCAAAGCTATTCGAAGCATCAAGGTCGAGCGTTTCATTAAGAGTACCTTTAATGCCAATTTGAAATGTTTGTGCATCAACAGAAATGCTGCAAACAAGAATAATAAACAATATTTTAAAAAATATTTTTTCCAATTTTTTTTGCGAAACGCAAATATAAAAAATTTTATCCGAAACTTTTTTATACTCGTTCTTATCAGGTTTGCAAAGGCAAAACTGTTTAGAACGAGTTATACCGTACAGAAAACAAAAAATATTTTTGCAAAACTCTTTTCTGTCGGTATAAGTTCCAAATTCCAAATTCCAAAATCAAAGGCCCAAGAGATAGATTAATTCCGAAATTCGAAATTTAAATTTTAAAATGAATATCTATAAATCATTCAACAATTAAACATCCAACAATTAATCAATAGATTTTTATTGTAATTTAGCAAATGCTTTTGAAAACAGAAAATGATCAGCAGGGAAGATATACAGAACATTCTTGAAACTTCACGCATTGAGGAAGTAGTGGGCGATTATGTTACACTGAAAAAACGCGGTGTGAATTTAATCGGGCTATGTCCTTTTCATAATGAAAAAACACCATCGTTCACAGTATCGCCATCGAAAGGTATTTATAAATGTTTTGGTTGTGGAAAAGCAGGAAATTCCGTGAACTTTTTAATGGAGCATGAGCATTACACGTATCCCGAAGCATTGCGGCACCTGGCAAGAAAATATTTTATCGATATTGAAGAGGTACAGGAAAGTGCCGAAGAAATAATTGCCCAATCAGAAAAAGAAAGTCTGTTCAGCGTTTCGGCATTTGCACAAAAATATTTTTCGGAATGCCTTGTAAATACCGATGAAGGTAAAGCTATAGGCTTAACCTATTTTAAACACCGTGAATTTACAGAAGCGATTATCGAAAAATTTCAGTTAGGTTATTGTCTTGAAGAATGGGAAGAGTTTACGAAAGCCGCAATTGAAAACGGTTTCAAGAAAGAATACCTGGTAACAACAGGACTTAGTATTTTAAAAGATGAAAAACTGTACGACCGTTTTCGTGGTCGCGTAATGTTTCCTATTCATAATGTTTCCGGGCGTGTTATAGGTTTTGGCGGTCGAATACTTTCGGCAGATAAAACAAAAGCAAAGTATGTAAATTCTCCCGAATCGGAAATTTATCATAAGAGCAATGTTCTTTACGGAATTTATTTTGCAAAAAATTCAATTATTTCGCAGGATAACTGTTTTCTTGTAGAAGGCTACACCGATGTTATATCGATGCACATGGCGGGTATTGAAAATGTTGTTGCCTCATCGGGAACATCGCTTACTACCGAACAGATAAAACTGATTCGCAGGTACACGCCGAACATTACGATATTATACGATGGTGATGCCGCCGGTATCAAAGCTTCATTCCGTGGAATTGATATGATTCTTGAAGAAGGAATGAATGTGAAAATTGTTTTATTCCCTGATGGAGAAGATCCCGATTCATATGCGCGAAAACATCGACCTGCCGAAGTGCGCGATTTTATTAATCAAACAGCCACCGATTTTATAAAATTCAAAACCGATCTGCTGGTTAAAGAAACTGCAAACGACCCGATAAAAAAAGCAAACCTGATCAAAGAAATTGTTGGCTCTGTTTCATTGATCCCTGATGCTATTGTTCGCAGTGTGTACACGCGTGAATGCAGTTCGCTGATGAAAGTTCCTGAACAAACACTCATTAATGAAATGAATAAACTCCGCCGTAAGAAAGTAATGAAGAAAGCGGAGGAAATTGCTGAAGAGCAGGAACTACCCGAAAATACTGAATATACAGCCGAACAACAAATTGTAGTTGACGATACCAATACCGAATACCAGGAAAAAGCATTAATGTGTTTCATGCTGAATAATGGAAAAAAAACAATAACAATTAAAGAAAGAATTGAAACAGAAACCACATCCGATTCGGGTAAAACCGAAATAATTGTTGAAGAAGTAAATTCTGATATTCCATTAGCCCAGTTTATTATTCTTGATCTGCAAAGAGACCATATAGATTTTCAGAACCCGGTTTTTCAAACGATTATGAATGAATATTCAAAAATGGTTGAAGAAAACAATATTCCCGATGCCCAATATTTTATAAATCATGAAAAAACGGAAATAAGTTCTTCGGCAATAGAATTATTATTTAACCCTCATAATTTGAGCGAGAACTGGATCAAACATCGCATAAGCGTGAAAACAGAAGAACAGGACCTTTATGCATCAGCCATCTCATATATTTATTCATTGAAGCTTAAGAAAGTCGATAAAATGATTTCCGAAAACCTTGATGAGATAAAAAATTCAACTAACGAAGAAGATCAGATTCTCCTAATGCAAAAGCACTACAGGCTTATGAGAAGCAAAAAAGAATTTGCTGATAAACTTACACGAATTGTTACAAAATAAAGCTTCCAATTTTATTTATTCATAATTGTTTCAATGAAAATTAATAAAGTTATTGTGATAAATTTTGTCAATATTTTTTGTGCTTTAAAAATATTTTCTAATTTTGCGTCCTCTTAATAGAATTGTCCTGTGGTGTAATTGGCAACACGTCTGATTTTGGTTCAGAAGAGTTCAGGTTCGAGCCCTGACAGGACAACAAAAAACTCAAGCCTCCGTTGAATTGCGGGGGTTTTTTTATATAGCATATAAAAGAAATGATTATAAAAATGCAACATTATAGTTGTAATAACGTAATAGGTCTCCGAAAATGAATTGGTAAAATGTTTTTGCAAAAGGAATTATTTTTATAAATTTGTTACATATAATTGAATGAATTTTCATAGTAATCACGAAAATACTTTATAGTTATGGCAAAACTTTATGAACAGGAATCACCGGCAATAAACCTTATAGGTGCAGGTACGGTGATAAAAGGCGATGTAAAATCGAATGGGGATATTCGTATTGACGGAACTTTAATAGGATCGGTAAATTCGAAAGGAAAACTTGTAGTAGGAACTTCAGGAAACATCGATGGAGAAATTATTTGCCAGAATGCTGATTTATCAGGAATAATTAAAGCACAAATCACCGTTTCGGAATTGCTTTCAATTAAAGCTACTGCAAAAATAACAGGTGATGTAATTACCAATAAACTTGCTATTGAACCCGGAGCTATATTTTCCGGATCGTGCAGTATGAATAATCCACAGACTAACCCGATCAAAGAAACAAAATTCGGCGAAAGAGTTGAACCACTAAAACCTAATGAACCACAGAAAACCAAAGAACACGCTTCGTGATTATGGTCGGTATTCAAGCATTGCTTTTCAGATGCTGGTGATTATTGGAGTTGGAATTTTCGGGGGCTTCAAACTGGATGAATATTTAAAATTGAAATTTCCTGTTTTTGTTTTAATATTTTCTTTTTTATCGGTGGCATTAGCTATCTATTATGTTGTTAAAGATTTAATACGGAAAAAATAAATCGTGGAAAAATATTTTAATAAGTTCATCTTACGGTTATTTATTTATACAATAATTCTTGCTTTAGTTGTTTTTATACTGGATAGGATATTAAAGCAGGAATACATAACACCTATACTTTATTCATTTTTCCCGTTTTATTTTTTATTGACAGCCGTATTATTTCGTTTTTTAATCAAAGCAAAAAAAACAAAATTTTCCTCCTTCGCTAACCGCTTTATGCTGGCTACTTTTGCAAAGATGATGATTTGTCTGGCAGTAATGCTTTCCTATGTTTTTTTAAATAAAAGTAATGCCATCCCTTTTATATTATCATTTTTTGTTTGTTATGTTTTATATACCATTTTTGAAGTCATTTCATTGTTAAAATTTCCATTCGACAGAGAAAAATAAATTTTAATCAGCACAAAAAGTTTTTTTACAGAAATTATTTTTTCATAGCAAAAAAAAGTTGATTTTTTTCGTACAGGATTATGAATTATTATATATCTTGCAGCATTGTTTAAATAGCCTTGCTTTATATGCTGAAGAATATTCAAAAAATAAATATCCGGTTTTTACTCATCATCGTTTTATTCCTTCCTGCTTTATTCCTGAAAGCTGAAAATGGCGAACAGAAAGGAAATCCCGAAAGCAAAACCGAGAAAGAAAAAAAATTCAATGCCGGCGAAATGATAATGGAGCATATTGCCGATGCACATGAATGGCACATTATCACTATTGGTAAAACAGATATTGCTATCCCGCTTCCCGTGATACTTTTGGATGATGGAAAATTAGTGATATTCAGTTCCGGAAATTTTCATCACGGAACAGAACCTTATAAAGGATATAAACTGGAAACCGAAGGCGAGAATAAAGGGAAAATAGTTAAAGTAAATGATGAAGGCGAAACAATTAAAGAAGCAGTTCTTCCTCTTGATTTTTCAATTACAAAAAACACGCTTACATTATTTATTGTAATGATTATATTATGTGTGGTTTTTATTTCAATAGCACGCAGATACACAAAACACACCAATGAAGCTCCCCGCGGATTGCAGTCGGTACTGGAATTTGTAATTATTTTTCTTCGCGATGATGTTGTGAAACCTGCTATTGGCGAAAAAAAATATGAACGCTATATGCCTTACCTGCTAACGTTGTTCTTTTTTATTTTCTTTGGAAATTTATTAGGACTGATACCGATTTTTCCCGGTGGCGCTAATTTAACAGGTAATATTGCAATTACAATGATTCTTGCATTATTTACTTTCACCATTACTACTTTCAGTGGGAATAGAAATTATTGGTTGCACATCATTAATACTCCCGGCGTACCATGGTGGTTAAAATTTCCATTACCGCTTATGCCTATTGTTGAAATTATTGGTGTAATAACAAAACCATTTGTGTTGATGGTCCGTCTGTTTGCAAATATTTCAGCAGGACATATTATTGCACTTGGTTTTTTTAGTTTGATATTTATTTTCGGAGAAGTGAATGTAGGTATAGGATATGGCGCATCAGTCGTTTCTGTCTTTTTTACTATATTCATGGGGTTACTCGAATTACTTGTTGCTTTTCTGCAGGCATATGTATTTACACTGCTTTCGTCATTATATTTTAGTATGGCAATAGAAGAGCACGAACACCATGAAGAACATGCACATTAAAATTAAAATGAACTTTTTTAATAACTAAACCATAACAATTATGTCACTATTATCAGTAATCATGCAGACAGTAAGCGACCTGGCACCTATAGCAAAAATGGGAGCCGGTATAGGCGCAGGTATTGCAGCAATCGGAGCAGGTATAGGAATTGGCCGCATCGGTGGCAGTGCAATGGAATCCATTGCCCGTCAACCCGAAGCCATGGGCGATATCCGTTCGAATATGATTGTAGCCGCTGCACTTATTGAAGGAGTTGCTTTCTTCGCTATTGTAGTTTGTTTGTTGATACTTTTCATCTAAGCAAACAAAGTAAATTCATCCCGACGGTTGGTCGGGATGAACTTACTTATTAGTTTTTGTTGTATGTTTATGGCAACAAGTAATATTAAGTAAATAGTTAAAAGGTCAAAAGTGATAGAAGAAAAAAATAAAATACTAAGTTTTTATGATCTTGAAGTTTATCAAAGGTCTTATGATGCTTGTATTATTCTTTCAAAAAAAATTCTTCCATTATTACCTGTCTCTGAAAAATTTGATTTAAGCAATCAATTATCAAGGTCATCTAAAGCAATCCCCCGCTTAATAACAGAGGGTTTTGCAAAGAAACATCAAAAAAAAGGTTTCCAAAAATATTTAGATGATGCATTAGCAGAATCTAACGAAACACAAGTTGGATTAAATCAAGCTCGCGATTTATATAATGTCGAATACTCTACGGAATCAGGAAATGATTTATCACAAGAATATAAAATTATAAGTAAACAGATATTTCGGTTAAAGGAAGCCTGGAATAAATTTTCATAGTACTATAAATTAACCTAAAACAAATTACAAAAAACTTGGCTAGTAGCCATTAACCAATAACATAAAACTTAAAATATTATGGAACTCGTAACTCCGCATATAGGTTTAATTTTCTGGATGACGCTTTCGTTTGCCCTTTTAATTTACATCCTTGGAAAATTTGCATGGAAGCCTGTAATGAAAGCATTGAAAGAACGTGAAAATTCCATCAACGATGCTTTAAAAGCAGCCGATAAAGCACGCGAAGAAATGTCGCAACTTGCATTTAGTAACGAGCAGCTTATCAAAGAAGCAAAAGAAGAACGCGATGTGTTATTGCGCGATGCAAGAAAAATTCGTGATAATGTCATTGATGAAGCAAAAATAAAAGCTGAAGAAGAAGCGAAAAGGATTATAGAAACAGCCAAAGAAAATGTTCATTTCGAAAAAATGGCAGCTATCACTGATTTAAAAAATCAATTAGCAATACTATCAATTGAAATTGCTGAAAAGATTTTAAAAGAAGAACTTTCGAAAAGCGAAAAGCAGAAAGAACTTATTGATAAATTATTAAATGAAATAAATTTTAATTAAAAAATTCAGAAAGTATTTACAATAATAAAATCGAATTCTGATTATTTATAAAGATGAAAGAATCGCGTATAGCTGTCAGGTATGCCAAAGCATTATTCGAACTTGCACTCGAACAAAAAAATACGGATGCAGTTTTTTATGATATGAAATTGGTAGCTGATACCTGTCATTCCAATAAAGATTTTAGGTTGATGCTTATAAGCCCCATTATCAACAGTGATAAAAAAAGAAATATTTTAAAATTAATTTTTGAAAATAATATAAATAAATTATCGCAGGCATTTCTTAATATTATTACAGCAAAACGCAGAGAATCGTATATCGAGCAAATTGCAAACCAGTATATTTCTCTTTACAGGGATAATAAGGGAATTGAAACGGTTTATCTTACAACTGCTGTTAAAGCTGATGATGAAATCAAAACAAAAGTAAAATCAGTGGTCAATAAATTCACTAAAAAAGAAGTTGAATTAATTGAAGATATCAAGACTGAAATCATAGGTGGGTTTGTTCTTAATTTCGGGCATTATCAGTATGACGATAGTATCCGGAATAAAATTATAAAACTAAAACGCGAATACAATATTAATATTTACGAAAAAGGATTTTAAAAAATTGTTATTTGGTTATTAATAGAATTGAAATAATAATCCATGACGCAAAGCAAATTACAATAAATGACAGCGAAGTAAATGACTAATTAAAAAATTATGGCAGATATTAAACCCGCCGAAGTATCGGCAATTTTAAGACAGCAATTATCGGGATTTAAAATGGAATCGGAACTTGAAGAAACGGGTACTGTTCTTCAGGTTGGTGATGGCATTGCACGTATTTACGGATTAACCAATGCTCAGTCGGGCGAGTTGGTTGAATTTGTTAAAGACGGAATGAAAAGTATTGTACTGAATCTTGAAGAAGATAATGTGGGTGTTGTACTTCTTGGCGAATCTACTCATATTAAAGAAGGCGATACGGTAAAACGAACAGGCAATATAGCTTCTGTTAAAGTTGGGGAAGGTATGTTGGGAAGGGTTATTAATACTGTTGGTGAACCTATCGACGGTAAAGGCCCTATTAAAGGCGAAGTTTACGAGATGCCTCTTGAAAGAAAAGCACCGGGTGTAGTTTTTCGTCAGCCTGTGAATCAGCCATTGCAAACCGGTATAAAACCTATTGATGCAATGATACCCATTGGTCGCGGGCAGCGTGAACTTATTATCGGCGACCGTCAGACCGGAAAATCAGCTATTGCTATCGATACAATTATAAATCAGAAAGAATTTTTTGATAAAGGTCAGCCTGTTTATTGTATATATGTTGCTATAGGGCAAAAAGGCTCTACTGTTGCCAATGTAGTAAAGACATTGGAAGACCACGGTGCAATGCAATATACAATAGTAATTGCCGCACCGGCATCATATCCTGCCGCAATGCAGTTTTATGCACCATTTACAGGCGCTGCTATTGGTGAATTCTTCAGGGATACCGGAAGATCTGCATTGGTTATTTATGACGACCTTTCAAAACAGGCAGTTTCTTATCGTGAAGTTTCGTTGTTGCTCCGTCGTCCACCCGGACGTGAAGCATATCCCGGTGATGTTTTTTATCTTCACTCCAGGTTGCTTGAAAGAGCTGCAAGAATAATTTCTTCCGATGATATTGCAAAACAAATGAACGATCTTCCTCCATCTATAAAACATTTGGTTAAAGGCGGAGGTTCCCTTACAGCGCTTCCTATTATTGAAACACAGGCAGGCGATGTATCAGCATATATTCCAACGAATGTGATTTCAATTACCGACGGACAAATTTTCCTTGAAACAAATTTATTTAACTCAGGTATTCGTCCTGCTATCAATGTGGGTATTTCAGTATCACGTGTTGGTGGTAATGCGCAAATCAAATCAATGAAAAAAGTTGCAGGAACATTAAAGCTTGACCAGGCTCTTTTCCGCGAATTGGAAGCATTCTCTAAATTCGGTTCCGACCTTGATGCAGCTACTGTTTCTACACTTGAAAAAGGAAAAAGGAATGTGGAAATTTTAAAACAACCACAATATTCTCCTATGACTGTTGAGAAACAGATAGCCATAATTTATTGCGGCACCAAAGGTTTATTAAGAAATATTCCTATTGATAAGATCCGAGAATTTGAAGAAGAGTTTCTTCATTTTATGGAGTTGCATCATAAGGATGCTTTAGAAACATTAAAATCAGGAGTTCTTTCTGACGATGTTACTAAATTACTTGAAAAAACAGCTACTGATCTATCACATAAATATCAAGCTAAATAAATCATCGGAGTCATGGCCAGTTTAAAGGAAGTAAGAATACGTATAGCATCAGTAAAGTCGACGCAGCAAATTACCAGTGCTATGAAAATGGTTTCAGCTTCAAAGTTGAAACGTGCGCAAAATGCCATAATCAAAATGCGTCCTTATGCTGCCAAGCTGAAAGAAATACTGGAAAACCTAAGCGCAAGCCTTGATACTTCTGAAAGTGTTTTTTCAAAAGAAAGAAAAATTCAGAAAGTTTTACTGGTTGCGATTACTTCAAACAGGGGACTGTGCGGAGCTTTCAATACCAATGTGATAAAACTTACTTTGAATACATTACAAACAAAATATGCCGAGCAATACAAGAATGGGAATGTTGATTTAATTTGCATCGGGAAAAAAGCGATTGATTTTTTTGTGAAAAAAAAGTATTCTGTTATTGATAAGAATACCAAAATTCTGGATGCTGCAAGTTTTGAAAATGCTGCACCTATTGCCGAACAACTGATGAAATGGTTTGAGACCGGGAAATACGACAGAATTGAAATCATTTATAACCAGTTCAAAAATGCAGGTGTACAGATTTTAGTTAACGAACAGTATTTGCCTGTGGCTCCTCCAAAAACCAATGTATCTGTAACAAAGAAACAACAAACCGATTACATTTTTGAACCGGGTAAAAAAGAAATCGTTTCTGAACTTATTCCTAAATCATTAAAAATTCAATTCTATAAAGCAATCCTTGATTCTGTTGCTTCAGAACATGGCGCACGAATGACCGCAATGCACAAAGCTACTGACAATGCTGATGGATTACTTAAAGAACTCCGCTTATCATATAACAAAGCACGACAGGCTGCAATTACCAGTGAAATACTTGAAATTGTAAGTGGTGCAGAAGCGTTAAAAGGTTAAGAGGATAAGATATCAATTTAAATTGGGGGCATTTTGCAAATGCCCCCAATTTTTTTTGAAAAAGCATAAAAAATCAAAATACAAATGAAAATTAAAGTTCCGTCTTTGTTATTTTTTTTTCACACTTTTTTCGCAAATTTTGTATTTGTTTATTTATAACTTTACATCATAAACTTAAAATAAATTGTTATGAATAAAAAAATTGAAAATATTTTAAATCGTCAGGTCGACAGGGAAGCATACTCTTCCCAGTTGTATCTTGCAATGGCATCATGGGCTGAAGCATCAGGATTGGAAGGCATTTCACAATGGTTCTATGTACAGTCAGACGAAGAACGGCTTCATATGCTTAAATTCATTCATTATATCAATGAGCGCGGAGGAAATGCAATAGTTCCTTCAATAAAACTTCCTCCTGCAAAATTCAAAGATGTTGCTGATGCATTCGCGCAAACTTTAAAACATGAAGAATTCATTACTGCATCAATCAATGAAATTGTTGCATTATGTAATTCTGAAAAAGATTTCACCACACAAAATTTTGTTCAGTGGTTTGTTGCAGAACAGATACAGGAAGAAAAATCAGCACGTGCAATTATTGATAAAATAAATCTGTTGGGAAAACAAAATCTATATTTGTTAGACAAGGATATTATGGCAATGCGTGCAGCTGCTGAACCCGGTGGTGGTGCGGCTCCTGTTGCTTAAAAATATAAAAGACAGCGAAAAGCTGTCTTTTTTTATACTATGGTTCGCGTTCGTTTAACGAAGTGTAACGAGTGCAGAGATGTACACATTAATATAGTCAATGGTTGTTGGGTTTTGCGACTGGTTAGGTCAAATGTCAAAAATTATTAGTAAAAAATATCTCTCTTGCAACTTACTACTATCAACCAAACCAACAGCCATCAACTAAAAACTAATGACGCAAATTCAATTTTATATTTTCTATTTGCTATTATCTATTTTCAATAAAAGGTCATAGGTTGAAAGGTATAGCGGCTGGTTAAGTCAAAGGTCAAAAATTATTAGTAAAAAATATCTCTCTTGCAACTTACTACTATCAACCAAGACAGCAGCCATCAACTAAAAACTAATGACACAAATTCAATTTTATATTTTCTATTTGCTATTATCTATTTTCTATAAAAGGTCATAGGTTGAAAGGTATAGCGGCTGGTTAAGTCAAAGGTCAAAAGCTTATAGAAAAAAAATATTTTTCCATCAACTAGCTACTATCAACCAAACCAGCAGCCATCAACCAAAAACTAATGACGCAAATTCAATTTAACATTTTCTATTTGCAATCATAAATTTACAATAAAGGTTATAGGTTGAAGGTCATAGCAACAAGCTAAGTCAAAGGTAATATGGATAAGGTAGAAACACAATCAACATAAAACATTCAGCAAAACCAGCAGCCATCAACCAAAAACTAATGACAAAAATTCAATTTAACATTTTCTATTTGCTATTATCTATTTTCAATAAAAGGTCATAGGTTGAAAGGTATAGCGGCTCGTTAAGTCAAAGGTCAAAAGCTTATAGTAAAAAAATATTTTTCCATCAACTAGCTTCTATCAACCAAACCAGCAGCCATCACCCAAAAACTTATAACAAAAATTCAATTTAATATTTTCTATCATCAATTTACTATAAAGGTCATTGGTTTATAGGTTGGGCAGCTTGTTATGTAAAAGATAGAAAGTTATAACCCTCCCTGACCTTTGTACAACGAAACAGGTTTGTCAAGTTTTACTTTCAGAACAGTCATGTATTCATCCTGTACACCTTCGGGAACTTCAATATAAACAAGACCGGGAACTTTGCTCCACGAGATTTTTCCAACTACTTTATGTTTTAATTGCGTTTTATTTCCAACCACTTCAACATTTTTTATTTCGTTACACAAGCCTTTAATAATAATATTTCCGCTTTGCTTTCCTTGCAGAAAAAGATATAGCGTACATGAATCTTTCGAGAGTGTTGTAGGTCCATAAAAATATCCTTGTGGTAAACCGCCTAGTGTTCCGAAAATTGCTTCACTGTGTTTATTTGTCCATTTGCCTAATTCAGAAAGAATGAATGTTTGTTCATCAGGAATAGTGCCGTCAGCACGGGGGCCAATATCAAGAAGCAAATTTCCTCCCATGCTAATGCAATCGGCGAAAATGCTGATGATTTCATATGGAGTTTTGTATGTGGTGTCGCCAATGTAATATCCCCACGACTCATTTGTTGTCATGCAAAGTTCCCAATTTTTTTCAGAAGGACGAGAGACTGGAAAATTTTGTTCGGGTGTTCCGTAATCGCCGTATCCCTGCAAACGCCCGTTAATAATGGCTTTTGGGTTTTTCTGTAAAATTATTTTACGGATTTTTGCAGCCTGCCATTCTTTGGCATTATGTTCCCAATCACCGTCGAACCAGAGCAGATCAGGGTTGTAGAGGTTCATGAGTTCTGCAATTTGTCCGTGACAGAATTTTAAAAAATGTTTCCATCTTAACGAATCATCACTTATTTTATATCTTGACGAATCTTTTAAAAAGCCGGGATAATCATTATTACTCCAGTCGATCAGCGAAAAATATAAACCAACTTTAATATTTTCTTTGCGTAGTTCTTTGACAAAAGGTGTGAGCACATCAGCTTTTGCCGGCGATGCTTTAGGAATGCTCAAATCATTTTGAGTTGTGTTCCATAGCGCAACACCATCATGATGCTTTGATGTTATTACTGCGTACCTGGCGCCAGTGGCTTTAATTAGCGATACCCATTGCTGAGGATTATATTTTTTTGCAGTAAATTCATTTATCTGCGCCATGTAATTTTCATGGCTGATATGTTTATTATAAAACGCCCACGACTCCGATGTTTTGCCTGTAGAATAAATTCCCCAGTGAATAAATATTCCAAGCTTTGCATCGCTAAACCATTGCATTTTATTTGTGTCGGTTTTTGTAGCACTAAGCTGTGCTCTTACTGCTATGCTGAAAGCGAGAGATGCAAATATGAAAACAAAAATTATTTTTTTAGTGATTCCCATTGATATTTTATTGATAAATATATACAGGTTAAACAAGCAAATCCTCTGCATCTAAAGCATACAAAGTTATATAATGTTAATTTTTTTATCTTTAAAAAAGTCTTTAAATAACTTTTTGAATTTTTTTGAATCAGAAATCTGACTTAAACAAATGTCAATGTCTAAATTACCTGATAACTTCAATAATTCTGCAGGGAAAGTATCAGATTGAGTAAATGTATTTCCCTTACTAATTCGAGAAGTGATACCAAAATCAAGAACAAATTCTGTAATTGTTTTATCTTTTTTAATGTCAGCTAGGTTTTTGAAATTCTTTTTTAAAAATTTAATTGTATCCTTTATTTGTATGTCGAAATTGTCGAAGTCAGCATTACTAGTAGAGATTGAAAGTCCAGAGGATTTATATTTCTTACCTTTAGGTTTTAATTTATTAATCGGTTGATTTTTATGAAAAATCAAATTTGGTTTGAGTTTAGAGTTTTGAATAAACTTTTCAACGTTAAATTTGTCACCTGAAATTCTTAGTACACAACCCATGTCTTAAAAATTTTATTAATAATGCATAACTTTTGTACTGCAACATTTGAATTTTTTATATCAATCAAAAGTTGCTAATTTATTACTATAGTAATTGTTTTTGAAAGCACATCGCAGGTAAGGTAAAGTATTTTATCAATAGGTATTTCAATTGATTTTCCTTCTTTATCTTTTGCAGAAGAGATCTCGAGAACATATTTTGAATTTACCAGGGTAGTGGTGATTGAATTAATTTCATTGTAGGTAAATGAGGATATAGTTGTTCCGTTATAATTAATTTTTATAGTGGAATACATTATACTTTCATAGATGAGAGCCTTGTTTCCATTACCGTCTTTTGTTGTGAATTTGCAAAAGTCCTGGGCGCTTGCTGTAAAGCTTATACCAATAAGCAGAATAAAAATGATTTTTTTCATATGAATGATTTTTATGGTTATCGTATCAAAGATATAAAATCTTAGAAAGTATAATACCAATCAAACAAGTTATGAGTTAGGTTGTGTTTTCTGTTTTGGTGAATTGTTTGAATTATCAATTTCATTCATTCGGGAATTTAATTCTTTTACTGATGTGAAGCTTTCCATTAACCCGGGAAGATAATCAGTTGCTGTGATAAATGTCCAGAGATATGAAACGATAGAATAAATTTTTCCTGTTGAAAAATTATCTACATCAATGCAAATAAAAAGTACAACAATAAAAACAACCATTAGCATAAGCTTAATTGCACCAAAATCAAATGCACTCCATTTGGCAATTGAACGTTGTGGCCTTACCATGTTTTGGTAATATTTATCTATATCATCAATATCACGGCTTTCAAGTTTTTTGTAAATTTCTTCACGATTGTCGTGCGTTATTTTTTGAAGTTTGGTAACACGCTTATTATATATTGTATTAATAAAAAACAAAGGTGGGATAATCAAAAGACAAACAAGAGCAATACGATAATCGTAAAAGAACAAAGCGCATATTGCACCAAGTGTTGCTGTAAGTTGCCAGGAAATATCGGGCAAACGGTATTCTAAAAAATCAACGTATTCTTTTGCAAGATCGGCGCGACTTACCATTTTTGAAGCCGAATGACGTTTCTTTTTTGAATTCATTATTAGTTCGGTGGCAAGGTTCGCGTACATTTTCGGATAGGTCCTTCCATTGAAAAAGCGGCTAAGCGAGCCTCCCATAACATTGACAACATAAATTATAATCCATAAAACCAAAGGCAAAGTATAACTTACATTTTCATGGTCATAAAAATTATCAATCAAAGCATCGAGAAGTTTTCCAAAAAATGTTGGCTCTATAATCCATGCAACATTTTCAACCAATACAAATGCCATTATTATTAAAAGCGATTTTTTGTTTTTCTCAATAAGTTGTCGTATCATAAAATTTCAATCATCAATATTAACAACACATACAAAAATAAATAATTACTGTAATAATTTTCCTAATAATATATTTACTTTTGAATTTGAGAATAAAAAATATGTTTTATGAAAATAAAAATATTAATAATAATTATTTTTTTGGGAATCATAACTTCGTGTGTTAAAAATAAATCGGTAACCGGAATATACCGTTATTATTGGGGAGAAAAGGATTCGTATAAAGTGTGGATTGTTGATGGTAATGAAGTAAGATTAAAACTTTATAATGAATTTTTATATGGAGGGAATGAGCAGCGTTATTTATTTAACCCGAAAGGAGAAATATGGATTGATAACGCAGTAAGTTGTGAAGAATTTGAAATGACACTTGCCCACGAATTGAATGAACGTCATTTGATGGCAAAGTTCGGATGGACATACGATGATGCACATGATTCGTCATTGGCATTGGAAGTAGTGATGCGCAGGAAGTTTGAAAAGATTTGTCGCGCACATGAAGATTTATTGCCTATGGTGTCTGTAACAGATTTTGATACGGTGAAAGAAATAAAAGATATTCCCGATAGTGTAAAACTTCAGAATATTTATAGGGTTCCATTAGGCGAACGAAACGAAATTAAAATATGGATAGTTGATGGTTATTTGGTAAGAAAAAATATTTATCCTGATTTTGGTTTTAGCGGAAACGACCTTGCTTATCATTTTATTCCTTCGAAAGAAATATGGATTGATGGTCAGGTCGCAGCTGACGAAACGGAATACTCAATTGAAACGGAAATGATGGAACGTGAACTGATGATGAAAGGAAAAAGTTATGATGATGCGTATGAAGCCGCCATTACAAACAATCAGAAGAAAAGGGAAGAAATGAAAAAAATAATTCTGAAACATCCACCTGTTGTTGTGCCTGATTCTGCTACGCGCGATAAAGGGTTGATAGATCCGAATGAACCGTAAAAAAATAAAAAGAGGCCGATGCATTCGCATCGGCCTCCGACTTGATTGATGGTTAAGGTTAGTTTGATATAGTTACTTTTCTAATAATTGTTGATTTGTCATTTGAGATTTCAACAAAGTACACACCTTTACTAAAGCTCGACGCATCAATTTGTATCACCGGGTTATTATCAATGATTTTCTTTTCAAATATTTTTTCTCCTACAATATTCATAATTCTTAAAGTAGTTTTCTTATTATTCATATTTGAGATGGTGATATTAAATAATCCCGGATTTGGATTTGGTGAAATATTAAATTCCATATCGGGCGATTCATTTTTAATATTTAATGTCGGATCAATTACGGCTGTAACCGGTGTCCTTACACTTTTACAATCCTGTTGCTGAACCTGGATATTATAAAAGAAATAATAACTCGATGCGGTACCAATAGTATTTCCGGTAATAGAAATTAAATTTGGAACAGTATAAGGATACGATGTGTTAAGTGTATCTCTCCAGCAATTATTTGTTTTACTTAAAGCCAGTATATAACCTGTTCCTGCAGGAACATCAATATTTAATGTTATTGTTTGCGCACCGTTTGGAATATTTACGACAACAGAATCTAAAATTGTTCCAATGCTATTTTTCAAATATACAGTTCTGTTTGCAGCACCGCTTGCATAAACAGTTGCCGACTTAATTGTTAACGGTTTTAATGCATCAAAAACCAAACCCTGGCAATAAGCCAGAGAATAATAACCACCCGTTCCCGTTGTTAAACTTGATGAAGATTTTCCAACAGAAGAAAGTGTGGGATATTCAATATCATTCTCAACGTAATAAGTAGTAGTACTTGTTATATTAGGCGAATAAGTAGTTCCGGTATTTACAATGCTTCCGCCATTAGCGTTACTATACCAATTCAATACATTGCTGCCCGATGCACTGAGTGTTGCTATTCCTGGTGCAGGTATAGTATCACTTACTGTGAGTGGAGCAGTTGGCCTGTTTACTGTAATATAGCTTGTTTTTGTTTTATTAGTTGAACCATTAGCATTTGTAGCTGTTAATTTTACAGTGTATGTTCCGTTTGAAGAATAAGTATGATGAGGGTTTTGTAAAGTAGATGTTGTCCCATCGCCAAAATCCCACGACCATGTTGTTGGCGCAAACATTGAGGAATCGGTAAATTCAACATAACCATCACAGGTTGTAGTATTGTTTGCTGAGAAATTTATTACCGGTGCGGAACTTGGATTTAATGAACCATAAACCAGATAAGCAGTTTTAGACCCAACTAAGCTCACACCATATTTAATTTTCATATATCCATTTTCGCCCCATAACGGACTCCATGAATTTCTCAATATCCAATATCCATTAGTCCCTCCATTATCATCCCAACCTACAAGTATAACTGCATGGTTTGTGCTGGTTCCTTCATTAGTTGTAAATATACCGCTGGTATATGATTCAAAGCCATCGCCTACATAAACGGTTATATATACAGGACCATAATTATAAATTGCATTTTTTATTTGATCGGTTGTTGCTTGTCCGGTTGATACAGTTGTGTAACTCGAAGCTTGTTCGTGATAAGTGTACGAAGCATCACAACTTCCATTAGCAGCAGTATAGGGTTCCTGTGATTCATAAACAGCGCCTTTTGGTGACTTAAAATAACTGAACACGCAATTTCCGCCACTGCAATCATACGAAGAACAATTTACCAACCATTGTTCTGACAAATCGCGGGTAACATTATCAGCAATTTTTATGCGTGATTCGAAAACTCCGCTTGAAGCAAAGCCCCAGCAGCTACCGCACTGTCCTTGGTCTTTTATAGGAGTACACCCTCCTAATGCTAACCAGCTGAAGCTTGATGGTAGGGCTTTTCCAAGTTCTGTTTGTTTGTATTCTTCAACAGGCAATGGTTTTGGTGCGGTATACATTCCTATGTATTCACCATCATTAATAATAGTTATTTTAAATGTTTCAAGTGGTTCAATATTTTTTTCCCAAGGACGTTTGTAAGCTAATAGTAATTCTGCTGTTCCTTTTGAAACACCTACAAATCGTGTAATCTGAGTACCTGGTGTGCCTTCTAATCCGGCATTATCAGGAATGAATTCCCAATTTCCAACTTGCTTTACAATATTCGTTTTTAAATTGATAGGATACCATCCATAACCTGTAGATGGGTTTGATGGTAACTTGATTTCAAGAACCTGCTCACTTGTAAGAGAAACAGTTTGTCCGTAATCTGTTTTTTTAACTTCTTTAAAATTTTGTCCAAATATGTTTAAAGCAAACAACTGGACAAAAAGGTTTGCAAATAGTAAAAATTTTTTCATAAGATTTGGGGTTAAATACAATACAAAATAACAAAATATCTTTTAAATATACAAAACAAATTATTTACAATCAGTTATGTAAATATATTTATATTAATAATTTATGTATGCCAAAACATAATATTTGTCGATAAAACATATATATATGTATACAAACATATTAGTAAAATCATGTATTAGCATTAGTAAAATCACTTATATCATAAATAAGTCAACAAAACAAATTTGTGAATATTTAAAAAGTAAATAATGTAGATAATATCCAGATAATTATTTTAAAAGATGAATAAAAAATAAAATCATTTGAGAAAAAATAACAATCAAGAATTATAAAAGTTCAATTATAGATACACAAATTGAAATTCTGTAATTAAGATTTAAGAAAAAATACGAGTACATAAAATTTCTAAAATTCTTTAAAAGCATCAATTTACTTTCAATTGAAAATAAATAAATGTGTAAAGAAAAATATTTTGAATATTCAGTATTAATACTGAAAGCAAATCACTAGTGATACTTTAATTTTGTTTGCATATTTCCTGAAAAAAATTCAGGTTATACATTCAAAAATGTATACATGTTCTCTGAAGCTGTAAATTTAATTTTGAATTGCGGGGATTCAGTAGGCTTAATGAAAAAAGCCGTTGATGATATGTATTCTGTTTTTCGTACACTTACTCCGATAAATGCTGACGATCAAAATGACAAACCAATAATAATTCCTTCAGGTAAAGCTATTTCTCCTTCAACAGCGGCACATTGTTTACTTGAAATGAAACGTACTGCTTTATTCTTAAGAGGAATAAACAAAGCAATAAGATTAAAAAAAATAAAAAATAAAAAAAATACTATATCAATATTATATGCGGGAACTGGTCCGTATGCAACATTGATAACTCCATTATTTTTTTTGTATAATTCTGATGAGATAAAAGTTGATTTGTTAGATATTAATCCTATATCATTGGATTCGGCAAGGAAAGTAATATCCGGATTGAATTGCGAATCATATATAGATGAAGTTTATTTTGAAGATGCATCAGTATTTAAAATAAACAAAAATTATGATATAGTGATTTCTGAAACAATGCAGGCAGCATTAAAAAATGAACCACAGGTTGCTATTATGCAAAACCTTATTTCGCAACTGGATGATGATGCAATATTTATTCCGCAGGAGATTTCTATAAGTGCAGAAGTAGTATCCAGGGGTAAGTGGAATCCGGTTACCTATATATTTGATGATATTGAAAAAATGTTTCTTGGAGAATTATTTATCATAAATAAAAATAATTTAAACACTTCTGCATTTAAGAAAAAATTTTTTATTCCATGTAATTTGATGAGTAGTGGCAAGTATTTGAAGCTAAATACAAGAATAACTGTTTTTGCTGATGAGGTTCTTATCGAAGGAGATAGTTCATTGAATATCCCACAAAAAATTTGTGAATTAAATTATATGCAATCGAAAGTAATTGAATTTATCTATGAACAAGGCGTAAAGCCAGGTTTTCGACATCAAATTATTAAATCAGGTGTTTTTCAATATAACAATATCGGAAATTAAAAAATGAAATATAAATATTGATTTTAAATAAAATAAATTATTAACCTAAAAATCTAAAAACTATGGATCCAATTCTAGGACAAATTCAATTATTCTCATTCTTTTTCGCCCCACAGGGATGGATGTCATGTGAAGGCCAGATATTAAATGTTCAAAATTATACGGCCTTGTATTCCTTAATTGGCAATGCATATGGCGGAAGCGGTCAAACAACATTTGCATTACCAAATTTAAACGGCGCTGCACCGTTGCCAAATATGAAATATTATATCGCCATAGAAGGCATATACCCTTCAAGAAGTTAATTATTAATTCTTAAAAATAAAAAAATATGGATACAGAAGTATATATTGGAACTATCCAATTATTTGGATTTTTTTTCGCCCCATCTGGGTGGCTATCATGTGAAGGTCAAACATTAAACATTACACAGTACCAGGCTTTATTTGCTTTAATTGGCAATACATACGGGGGTGATGGCAGAACAACTTTTGCAGTTCCTAATCTGAATGGTGCAGCACCATTGCCAAACATGAAATATTATATAGCATTAACGGGACTCTATCCTACACGGGATTAATTTATCATTCATTTTTAATTTAAAAAATAGAATTATGGCAGATATTAATATAGCTTTAAATAAACCAGCAACAGCAAGTAACTCTGTTGCTCCTTATACACCTGATAAGGCTGTTGACGGAAAAGCATCTTCATCAACGCCTTTTAGCAGGTGGTTATGTAACTCTGTTCCGGGTTGGATTTGTATAAACCTGGGAGTTCCTGTATTTACTAAACGATGGGTGGTTAAACATTTACCTTTAATAGGATGGACTGCACCTAATTTCGCAAACTCCGATTATAAACTTCAAGGAAGTAATGATAATGTAAATTGGACAGATATTGACAGTATTGTTGGAAATACTGCCAGTACTACTGATCGTACATTTAACCCTATGTCATTTCAGTATTACAGGGTTTATTTCACAAAAGGATTAAACACAAATACAAAGATGGCATCAATAGTTGAATTTGAATTATACCAGTATTTCAGTAGTTTTCTTTCTGCATTAACAGTTAGTTCAGGTACATTATCACCAACATTCAATAAAACTACTCTTAGTTATACTGATACAGTTCCATATAGTGTTAATAGTATAACTGTAACACCTACAGCCGAAAATGCACAGGCAATAATTAAGGTTAATAATGTTTTGGTGCCAAGTGGTAGCGCTTCGCAAGCAATTCCATTAAATATTGGAGCAAATACAATTTCAATTTCAGTATCTGCTTATGATGGTACTATTACAACATATACAATTACTGTTAATAGAGCTGATAGTGCTTATCTGTCATCGTTGACAGCACAGTCAGGGAATCCTATAACATTGATTCCTGCATTTTCAAAAACAGAATTTAATTATACGGCTAGTGTTGGTTATGATGTTACAGGAATGACAGTAACACCAACATCTGAAAATCCAAATGCTACAATTAAAGTAAATAATTCTGTTGTGGTAAGCGGTCAGGCATCGCAGAATATTCCTTTGAGTGTAGGCAGTAATACTATTACCATTCTTGTAACAACTCCGGGAGGATTACAGCAAACCTATACTATTAATGTAACAAAAGCTGATAGCGCATACCTGAATACCTTGGTAATTAAATCAGGAGTAGCTACGTATACGCTAAATCCTGGTTTTGCTCCGCAAACATTTAACTATACTTCAAGTGCAGGAAGTAAAAATAATGCGACTGTTACTCCTACTGCTCAATCGGCTACTGCTGTTGTAAAAGTAAATGGTACACAAATAACAACAAGCCAGCCTTCAGTTACTGTTCCGATAAATAACGGAACAAATACAATTACAATAGAAGTTACAAATGGTGGTTTTACAAATTCATACATTGTAACAATTACTAAACCCTAACAAGTTTTGTATTAATAAAGTCAGTCGTGTTTTATATATGGCTGGCTTTATTTTTATAAATAAAAATATAAAGTAAATCATATGAAAAAAATATTTTTAGAAAATAGCAATAGAGATAAAAAAATAAAACATAAAATAATTTATTTGTTATTCTTTTTTGTTTTTGTTTTTATTGGTGTAAGAGCGCAAACTACAATATATGCAACTATGGATGCATATAGAGATAATTCTATTGATGCAGGCTTTTCTATTTATAATGATGTAATGACATTATATCTGGATAATGAGTTTTCAGGTTCAACAATTGTAAATTATATAGGTGATGTTACTAATTATGGAATATCAGAATGTAAAGCTGCATTAAAATTTTCATTGCCTGGAAGTTCATTGGTAGTATCGAGTGCAAAACTTAAACTTAAAATTATTGATGTAACCAGCAGCCCTACTATTACTATTAAATCAACTGATGATAATGATTGGGAGCAAAGTGCCGTAGAAATGAATTCAACATTTCCCGATTTAGTAAATTCATCTACACTTGTATCAGGAGCAGCAATTGTTGCAGGTGATGAAGGAACATGGAAAGAATTTGATATTACAGATTTTGTAGAATCAGAAATTAGTACTTCTGATCATATAATTTCACTTGTAATTTCAGGTACCTCGTCATTAAATAACTATTTCAATTTTGTTGCAGATGATGATGCCTCAGGAGATAAAGCTGAATTAGTACTTACGTTTTACCCTGCTACTTCTACGTTTCAGACAAACGGCAACTGGTCAACATCGGGTAACTGGAACAATGGGCTTCCCGGTGAGGAAACAGATGTTATAATAAATGCTAATTGCACATTAGATCAAAATGCAGAAGTTGATGATATAATTATAAATGCAGGAAAACAACTGACTATTAATTCTGGTAAAACATTAAATGCAGGGGGTAATTTTACTATTAAAAGCAATTCAAGCAGTGAAGGTTCATTTATTGATAATGGTACTTTGAGCGTAAGCGGTACTATAAGCGTTGAACGTTATGTAAGCTCAAACAGCAGCAGTCACTGGGAATATATTTCTTCGCCTATACCTTCTGCATCATCTGATTTATTTACATCATCATCACCGACTATTCGAAACCTTTATTATTCAAATTAATCAACAAATTCATGGAGTAATTATTCAACAACATCGACAGGTAATTTAGAAGTCATGCGAGGCTATGCAAGAAAATATGTTAATGGAGAAACAGGCAGCGACGATGTGATAACTTTTACCGGAACATCATTAAACACTGGCAGTTTATCCATATCAAATCTTACAGGAACAACTATATCTTCTGTTTTCAACGGATGGAATCTTGTGGGGAATCCCTATCCCAGCGCAATTGACTGGGACGCATCGTCGGGCTGGAGCAAAAGTGATTTTTATAATTCGTATTATGTCCGTACAAATGGTACTTATAGTTCTTACGCATACGATTTAGGAACTCATGATGCAACAAGATATATTCCGCCAATGCAGGCGTTTTGGGTAAGAGCCTTGTCGGAAGGCACATTCACGCTTACATGCAATAACGATGTAAGAGTTCACAGCAACCAAAATATTTACAAACCTGCAAGTACAGACAACACTCTTCATCTTTCAATTACAAATAACACCAATGGATTTGATGATGATACATACATCCGTTTCAAACCAGAAGCTACAGAAAATTTCGACAGTCAATACGATGCTTATAAAATGTTTGCCGATGATATTAATTATCCGCAGATATATACTCATGCAGATAATGATGATTATTCAATAAATAATCTAAGCAACATAAACGGTGAGCGCAATATTCCAATTGGCTTTAAAATATCTGTCAGTGGTCAGTTTACCATTACTGCTGATTTAGTTTCTTCATTCACTGATAACGGAAACACAGTTTTTCTTGAAGATACACAAGAAAATATTCTTCAGGATTTATCAGTCAATAATTCATACACATTTAATTCTGATGCCACATCGGGTTTATCGCGCTTCATCATACATTTTAACCCGTCAATTACTAACATTACAGAAAATACAGATGAAAAGGTTTGTATTTATTCGTACCAAAATGAAATTCATGTAAAAGCAACAGAAATGCTTGATGGAGAGATAAGCATTTATAATATGTTGGGACAAATAGTTTCAATAAAAAAATTATCAGGAAATAATTCTGCTGTTATTTCACTCAATAAGGAATGCGCTGTGTATACGGTGAAATATACCTCTGACAAAAAAAGTATTACAAGACGAATTATTATTAACCGTTAATCAGGAGGAATTATAAATGAAAAATAAAAATATTGCTGAAAAAAAAATAAAGAAAAATTATTTCAAACCTGATTTTATTACAATAAAATTAGATAAGGATGTTTCTATTTTTATGTCATCAGCAAACCCTTTTTGTGATCCTGAAGAAGCATCTATTCATGAAAATTCTGAAATCAATCCATACAAATTATTTAAAAGTTAAGTTGCATAAAAAGTACTACGACTTTCTTTACAATAAAATTAACGTACTTATAATATTTTGATCAATATAAAAAATGAAGATTGATAGTTTGTATAAGAAGTTGAAGAATTATTTAGAAATATTTCGAGTAATAAAAATAGAGTTCCTATACAATAAATAAAAATGTATAAAAAGTGGAGCAGATCCCACTCCGCAGTGGCGGAAAAAACGGGCCGAAACCGAAAAGCCTTATGAGTAGGGAATAAAAAAATAATAAAATTATGTCAACAGAAAAAGAACAAGTTTTAGTAGGTGCATGGTCAATTTACACAAGTAAAATTGATGAACAGGCACAGCAAGCATTCAAAGAAGCTACACATGGGCTGGTTGGGGTTTCTTATAGCCCTGTAGCAGTATCTCAACAGGTTGTTGCAGGAATGAACTACAGATTTTTTTGTAACACAAAGCTAATTACTCCAATTTATTTAAATGGAGCCGCAATTGTATCTGTTTATAAACCTTTAAAGGGTGAAGCTCATATCACATCAATTACACCAATCCATTTATAAATATGTAAAGTATACGTTCGGTAGAATTAAATATACTAGCGAACGTATACTTTTAAACTTATGTTGCTTAAATAAAATAAAATTTATAAAAAAGTAAATAAAATAATTAAAAAGTGGAGCTGAAACCACTCCGCTGTAGCGGAAACAAACGGGGCAAAACCATAAAGCCTTATAAATGGAAAAGTAAATAAATATAAAACTATGGACTTAAAAGAAAAAACAAAAAAAACTGATAGCAGCAAATTAGCAACTTCTGGACAAATCAGGACCATACAGGAAATGTGGAATGCAGCTGTTGATTATTTCTATACAGGGAAAAGTGATATTGAAGCTATGAAGGCTATTTATAACAGGATGATTACCTCTCCGTATCTTGGCGTGCAGGATATTTCAGATGTATGTAGTGGTGTATATGCCGATTCATATTGGCAAGACATCTGTCTGAATTCCTCTATACTATCCAGCCATTTACAAACAGCGCTGGGACTTTCATCAGATGTAGCCAATGTATATGCTAATAATTCAATTCGTCAATGGCGGGGAATATACAGCCGCAAAAATGCTTCAGATACCGGGACAATACCAACAATTGGTGATTATTATTCGAGCATTGATATTGTTTGTACAGGAAAACAGCCAAAAGAACCGGATGAACTTATTAGTAACTGGAATGTGCCTATTTGGGTAAATCCGGTGATAGGGAAAAACTATCTTTACATAAGGTGTTCAAATGTTCAGTTTTTAAATAAAATAGTAAACCCGAGAGTTCAGGTGTTTTACACATATGGTGGATTTAATCAACCACCCAGCACTTGGACACAAATTAAAACGTATGACGGAGGCAGTGATGAAGGAGAAGTTTATATCAGTAATGATAAAACAGGTCCTATGCCTTTAAATACAAAAGGGGTTTCAGAAGCTTTTAGTTTTGAACCATTAAAAACAGATCACGGTTGTATATTATCAGGAATAACAACAGAATTCTTAACAAAAATAACCCAAAGAATATAACTGCCGGAAATTGGAATTATGCAACATATGTTACCCGTAATGGTAGCGCTGCATGGCATAATTTTGATGCACAAAAAAGTGTTACTTCTAATTTGGTTTTTTATAACCAGGATGGCGCTCCTGAAGTATTTTCTTTTATCGTAAATTGTCGTAACGTTCCGACTGGCTCAAAAATAGGGATTAAGAGTACTGACCCGAAATGTTCTTTCGACAGTGGTCTTATTGAAATTAACAACCCTTTCCAACAAATATCACATCAGGTAACTGTTCCGCCAAATTATAAAGGTGATTTAATTATAACAATGACAGATAAACATGGGAATATGCTTCCTGCAAATTCAGTAGTTGAAATAAGCATGAAATGGATTTTGAATAAAGGTCATAAGACATATGCTAAAGCTTTGAAACATATGGATGCTGTTGAAAATGCAATTAATTCAGAAGAACTGGCTTTACATTTAGGTAGTTTCACCCTTGTAGGTGGAGGTAAAGAGATTTCCGAAAATTAATTTTCACTTATTCTTTGTTGATTTGTATAATAGCAAATCAACAAAGAATAATAAAATAGATTTAGAATGTCATTAAATTTATATCAATTGTTAATTTAAAAAACCTAAAGGATATTTTAAATTTTACAATGGTTATGCCTATAAAATATATGCAATCGTTATTATTTCTACGTGTATAAAAATAAAATATGGGAAAAGTTAAGCGTCTTGATTTTTTACTAACTTTTTTACGCACTCCAAAACAGCACTCCAACGTGTTTTGTAGGGTATTACCGTATATATAAAATACGAACGCCGAAACTTCTTTAGCCTTATATTGGCTTGCGTTTCGGCGTTTGTGGAGCGTACGAGGGTCGAACTCGTGACCTCCAGACTGCCAGTCTGGCACTCTAGCCAACTGAGCTAACGCCCCATTTATAGTTTGCAAAAATATAAAATAAATTCAAATGGTTCATTTGTATTTTTAATACTGCTGAACTATTTCAAATAATTATCGACAAAGAATTTGAAATAATTATCAATATCCTTTTTCTTGAACATTGAAGGATAATTATCTACCGATATAACAAATTGTGTATAATCACCCGGGTTCAGTTTACCGAAAACAGATGTCTTATCTTTCACCGCATTGTAATAAAGCATGGCTTTATTGCTGTTCTCAAAATTGGTAATCGTAATCAATTGTTGAGTGTTATCAAGAAATATATTGCTTACAGTAAGTTTGCTTGAACTATAATTAGTAGTATTAAAATTTGAAAAAGCATTTTTAATATCTGATATTTTTACATTTTTATCCGTAAGTTTTACAATAACTACATAAAAATGTATGGCATCTTCATTATATTTATATCCTTCAGAAATTGTTGCCGGAGTACTTATGGGTGCTTCAGCTGAAATGATGTTTTTGGATTTTCCGGTACAAAAATCATAAAGCAATTGTGCTTTAGGAGTAATTTCATTCTTAGGATAATTATCAATGATCTTTTTAAGTATGCCTGTAATACCGGTACTGTCTTTCGATTTGCCGAGAGCAACAGCATTCAGATACATGAATTTTGGAATTAATGCCGTATCATTATCATATAATACTTTTGCTCTTTTTGCTTTTATCAGCACAGAATCCCAGCGTGATGAGAGATATGCAATATATGTTTCAGCGTATAGTTTCTCTGCAAGATTCTTTTCGCTGGTTGATATTTTTCTGTAGTTCGGATCTTTTATCAGTTTGCAGTAATCGCTTTCGGGACTTTTATTACAAACGAGATTTTTATAATAATCTTTTTTTATGTTGTCGTTTAATATGCTATAAACCTGGTAAAGCTGAAAATATGATTTCAGGAGATAATCATCTTTAGCAGGAAAACGTCGTATAAGCTCATCATATGTTTCAATAGCTTTCGGGTAATCCAACAGGTCGTTTTGATAAACCTGGCCAATATTATATAATGCAGCTACAATTTTATCATCAGAAGCTGCAACCTGTTCAGGTGTGAAAGGAATATCTTTAAGATAATATTTTTTATCTTTCAGGTTTACTGAAACGTTACTTAATGAATCAACGGTAGAAGAATCGGTACCCAGAGCAATTTCACCGAAAGGATTTTCCTCCTCTTTATTGCTGAGCCGCCACAAGTCTTCCAGTTTTCGTGAACCCCATTTTTTTATAAATTCTGTTTTACCGAAATTAACGGCAGTAGTATTATAAAAATACCATGCTGTAGAAGTACTGCTAAGCTCATTTTCCGTATTTGCAGCATATGTATTTTGTTGTTTCAGGTATTCTTCTTCTTTTTTCTTCTGCTCTTCTTTAATGACATTGGTAATTATTTCAACAATAACCTGGTTACGTTCTTTCTCTGACATTTTTGCCAATCGCTGAAGACTGTCCTGAAGTTCAACTATTTTTAAATTTAAAACAAGATTTCCCAGAATAGTTGAAAGCTCTTTGATTTTATTATAATCCGGGTAGTCCGATGGTAATACAGTCATTGCACTGTCGTAATATGTCTGAGCCAGTTCATATTTTGGATAACTGAAATAAATTTGTGCAAGTTTCAAAAATGATGTTGCTTTTTGATTATTATTCGAAACACTTTTGCTTGCTGAAAGTTTGTAGTTATCGACAGCACAGGTAGTATCTTTTTCTTTCATGCATATTTCAGCTAAAGCATAATAAATCTGGTCGAGGTAATCCTTGTTCTTTGTTTCTTTAGCCATTTTGCCCAGAAGTTTTTTCAGGTCCTTGCTATTTCCATTTACTGCATCGAAACAAATGGCTTTATTTATTTTTGCATTGAAAGCCATAACATATGCAGGATTCATTTTAATGACCTTATTATATAATTTAGTAGCTTCTGCCAAATTACCTGTACGTTGATATATTTGGGCAAGAATAAAACGCAACCGAACATTGGTGGTTTTCTTTTTATTCAAATCAATGGCTGATAAAAGATATTCAACAGACTGCTCATATTTTTCCTGTTTAATCTGGAAATCGGCATAAACAATAGGAAATTCTTTTATCACTGATTTTGGAACAAGACCTTTATCTATTTTATTTTGTAACTGGGCAAGTGCAGATTCCGATTTTTCAAACTTTTTAAGTTCGTTATAGCATCGCACCATCCAAAGCATGGCATTATACTTAACCGGCCAATTATCATATTGCTTAACAATATAATCAAAAGTTTCGGCGGCCAGTTTATATTCCTGTTTATAAAAATATGATTTTCCAATAAGTAAATATGCTTCAGGAATCCAGCGTACATATTCTTTATTCTTTTTAAAAATGGAATGTTTCTGAATGACTTTTGATGCTTTGGTATAAGCCTTTTCAAAATTAGCATTCTGAGCCTGGGCATCATCAGCGGTTCCCAGCGTATAAATTTTAAGTATTTTGGAATAATCGTCAATATTGGCTTTTGATAAAGCAGCAACCCCTTCTTTTAATGCTTCGTTCCCATTAAAATAAGCGTTGTATCGCGCAGTAACAGTATGATAATACCGGTGAGTGAATGTACTCTTTTTAGTAGAACATCCTCCGGTGATAATAATAAGTAATACTGCTATCAGCCAAATATTTAAATATATTCCCTGTTTTTTCAAAATTTTAAATCTTTAGATGTAGTATAACTACAATTTGACAAATTTATTTTATTTTTTTTAAATCACACAGATATTTTTCTATTATAAGGACTTTGCCTCACATATTTTTTCAATGTATACAATAATATTTACGATATTTGCCAGTTAGTGTATACGATTATATTGAAGAATGACCGCTGAGAAAAAGAAAAAAAATAAATTTCTTGAGCGCTTGCGAACCAAATATCGACTGGTAATTATTGATGATAATTCACTGGAAGAAAAAATTTCTTTTCGCTTGTCGCGAATGAATGTATTTGTAGTGTTCGGACTGATAAGCATATTTCTTATTTTTATTACTACGTTAATTATTGCATTTACGCCTCTTCGTGAATACATACCCGGTTATGGAAGCTTTCAATCAGACAGGACATTGAGAGAACTTGTTATTAAAACCGATTCTCTTGAAGAAAGCATGCAACAGAAAGATCTTTATTTATATAATATCAAAAATATTATTGAAGGAAAAGAAATGGTTGATTCGTTTCCTGAAAAACCGGTATCTTCATCAAACAAGTATGGTAACATAACAATAAAAAAATCGCTGGAAGATTCTTTACTGAGGCTTGAAATGGAAAAGCAGGACCAATACAACCTTGCAGTTTCGCAGGAAACAGAAACCGCATCGGTAACATCCATCAGTAATTTATTTTTCTTTACTCCACTTAAAGGGATTATCACCAATGCGTACAATCCTTCGGGTGAGCATTATGGAATTGATATCGTTGCAGAAAAAGATGCTGCAATAAAAGCTACATTGAACGGAACAGTTATATATTCAGGGTGGACATTAAAGACGGGTAATACCATAGTGATTCAACATACCGAGAATTTAATTTCAGTATATAAACATAATTCAGCATTGCTGAAAAAAGAAGGGGATTTTGTAAAAGCCGGTGAAGTGATTGCTATTATTGGAGAAACAGGCGAACTGACCACTGGTCCGCATTTGCATTTTGAACTTTGGTATAATGGAAGTGCCGTAAACCCCAGGGATTATATGGTATTTCAATAATATCCAGTAATCAACACTGAATAAACAATGATGAATTAAATATTTTTATACTTCAAAATATTAAATTGAGTATTGGATATAGGGAATTAAATTAAAATATATTTTGAAAAAACGAATTGCAATATTAGGTTCTACAGGTTCCATAGGTAAACAAACATTGGAAGTTATAAAGCAGCATCCTGAAAATTTTGTTGCCGAGGTTTTAACTTCAAATACAAATGCCGATTTATTGATTGAACAGGCCATTGAATTTAAGCCCAATTGTGTTGTTATTGCTGACGATAAACTATATAAAAAAGTTTCGGATGCACTGGCTTCGCATTCCATAAAAGTTTTTGCAGGTATGGATGCTGTTGCACAAGTTGCCGAAATGGGAAATATTGATATAGTGCTTACGGCGCTTGTTGGGTTTGCCGGTTTAGAACCTACGCTTAATGCGGTTAATGCAGGTATTCCGGTTGCTCTTGCAAATAAAGAAACGCTTGTTGTTGCCGGTGAAATGGTTACTGCTGCTGCAAAAGAAAAAGGTGTAAATATTTATCCTGTCGATTCGGAGCATTCTGCAATTTTTCAATGTTTGGCAGGAGAGTTTCATAATAAAATTGAAAAGATTTATTTAACAGCATCCGGCGGACCTTTTAGGGGAATGAGCAAAGAGGAATTGGAAAAAGTTACACCTGCTATGGCATTGAAACATCCCAACTGGAATATGGGAGCTAAGGTTACCATTGATTCGGCAACGCTTATGAATAAAGGACTGGAAGTAATTGAAGCACGCTGGCTTTTTAATTTGACGGCCGAACAAATTGATGTAATTGTGCATCCGCAATCCATCATTCATTCACTCGTTCAGTTTACCGATGGCAGCATGAAGGCTCAGATGGGATTACCCGATATGCGGCTGCCTATTCAATATGCGCTTAGTTATCCCTTGCGTCTGGAATCCAATTTAAAGAGATTTAATTTTACCGATTATCCTCAGCTAACATTTGAAAAACCGGATTTAAATAATTTCCGCAACCTGAAACTTGCATATAGTGCAATGAAAAAAGGAGGCAATATGCCCTGCATTTTAAATGCTGCGAATGAAATTGTAGTGTATGCATTTTTAAAAGAAAAGATTTCGTTTTTTAAAATTTCGGAAATCGTTGAAAGATGCATGGAAAAAATTTCTTTCAAAGAAAAACCTTCACTGGAAGATTATTTTCATACCGATAAAGAAACAAGAGCATTTGCCAAAGAGATGATTTGAAATAATCGCTTCGAAGAAATAGATCAGTAAACAAACTTTTTGCAAAATAGAAAATAAATTACGTGCTTTGCACCTTATAGAAAATAAATAAATGGAAGTATTTATAAAAATTGTTCAGCTAGTACTAAGCCTCTCAATAATGGTTATTATTCATGAGTTGGGGCATTTCATTCCTGCAAAACTTTTTAAAACCAAAGTGGAAAAGTTTTTCCTGTTCTTTGATGTAAAATTCTCAATAGTAAAATTTAGAAAAATAGACGGAAAATGGAAAGCATGGTTTTTTAAAAAAAATAATGATACATCTATTCCTGAAACTGATAAAACCGAGCTTGGAGTTGGATGGTTGCCCCTGGGCGGATATGTGAAAATTGCCGGAATGATTGATGAGTCGATGGATAAAGAGCAAATGAAACTTCCTCCGCAACCATGGGAATTCCGTTCAAAAAAAACCTGGCAACGATTAATTGTAATGGTTGGCGGTGTTACTATGAATGTGGTTCTGGCTATAGCCATTTATATCGTGATGCTTTCATTGTGGGGTGAAGAATACCTGCCTGCAAAAAATGTAAAATATGGCATTGCATGCGATTCAATGGCCTTAGAAATGGGGCTACGTAATGGCGACAAAATATTATCGGTCGAAAATAAAGAAGTAAAAGATTTTTTTAAAATACCTGCTGAAATAATTCTTGAGGAAGCAAAAACAATACAGGTTATTCGTGATGGCAAAAAAATGGATGTTGAAATTCCTTATGGCTTTTCGGGTAAATTAAGTCAGCATAAATCGCCCGATTTTATAACTGTTCGTTTTCCTTATGAAGTGGAGGAGTTTGCAAAAACCTCACCGGCAAAGGATGCGGGAATGATGGTAAACGACAGGATAATCGGGTTGAATGAAAAAAACCTGGAATATTATAATGATTTCCGTACAGAAATTGTAAAACATAAAAACGAATCAGTTAATGTAACCGTTCTTCGTAATAAAGACACACTTCATCTTCCTGTGAACGTTCCGGAAGATGGGAAGATAGGTGTCCAGGCTAAAAGTATGACGAGCTATTTTGAACTTAATAAACAGGAATATAATTTTTTTCAGGCTATACCTGCAGGTACCGTGAAGGCATACGAGATGATGGAGAAATATTTAAAAAGTCTTAAACTTATTTTTTCACCGGAGACCAAAGCATACGAATCTCTTGGCGGTTTTATTTCAATAGGAAATATTTTTCCTGCAGAATGGGATTGGAGCGCTTTCTGGAATCTTACTGCATTTCTTTCCATCATGCTGGCCGTTATGAACTTGTTGCCTATTCCTGCTTTGGACGGAGGCTATGTTTTATTTTTGCTTTATGAAATAATTTTCCGCCGCAAACCCAGCGAAAAATTTATGGAGTATGCCACATATGTGGGGATGTTCTTTTTACTTGCCCTGTTAGTATTGGCGAATGGGAATGATATTATAAAATTATTTAAATAAAATCAAAAATCGCTAAAATGAATGCTAAATGAAAATTATTTTTTTAGAGAAAAATATATAGTTGTATTGAAAATTGTAAGATTAAATAAATTACCGAATATAAACTCAAAACTGTCATTTAATAGCTAAATTGCACAATCTGCAAAATAGCTCTATGCAATTTGGATTTTATGTATTTTATTTGTTGTGAAAAAATTAAACAGTTAATAAATTGTTTAAATGAATTTTCCAACAATATTTTTTAAAATCACGTCTATAAAAAAAGATGTTATGAAAATTTTTCAGAAAATATTTTTTACTGTTTTTCTTTTTATTGGAATAACGGCAAATGCACAGGACCCGCAATTTTCGCAATTTTATGCCAATCCACTTTTATTAAACCCTGCATTTGCCGGTAGTGCAGGTTGCTCAAGAATGGCTATTAATTTGCGTTCACAATGGCCTAATATTCCCGAAAATTATAAAACGGTCAGTATATCTTATGATAGCAATTTAGATTCTATTAATAGTGGATTTGGATTTAATTACATTTACGATGTTGCCGGGAACACTTTATTTACACATATGTTTAATGCTTTTTACGCTTATAATATAAGATGTTCAGAAAATTTTATAATTAAACCTGCTTTAAATTTTGGTATGGGCTTTAAAAGTATTGACGGGAGCAAGTTTACGCCCCCTGTATCGTTTTCGTCCGTTAATTATTTTAATGTTGGAGCAGGTGTTCTTCTTGCATATAAAAATTATACAGGAGGATTTGCAATTGATCATTTAAATGAACCTGACGAAGGTTTTGAAAGCAAATCAAGATTACCAATGAAATTCACAGCACATGCATCTTGTCTTTTTAATAAAAATAATAAATTAAAAATCACTCCAATTATTATTTTTCAAAAACAACTTCATTTTGAAGAATTGATATCTATGTTGCTATTCAATGTTACGAACATTAAGTTTGGCGCGGGATGTAGAACTGGATTTGAAACCCCGGATTGTTTAATTGCAATGATTGGATTTCGTAATAATATTATCAGCATTGGTTATAGTTACGATTATACTATCTCAAAACTTTCAAGTGCAAACGGAGGTTCACACGAGATATCCTGTATTTATAAATTCAATTGTAAAAACAAACCCGTTTCTTTCATAGTTATTCCTGAAAATTATTAAGAATAAATCTTACAATATATTAACCCTGTATTTATAAAAAACATTGCCAGAACAATGTTTTAATCGTCCTAAATCGATTTTCAAAAAGTAGAATTAATTTAATAAAATATTTTATTTTATGTAAAAAATTTGTTAATTTGTGATTCTAAAACCCACTATGAACAAATTTAAAAGCTATGAAAAAATTTTACTTTATTTTTACTATTGTTGCTTTTATCTTTTTTAGCAACAATGTAATATCGCAGCAAATAATTGATTACCGTAATGCTGATGATATTCTATTAAAAAAGAAAGTTGCTGAAAACCCCGATATTGTTAATAAGTATGTTATTTATGAGAAGGAATTCAAAAAATTAATTGACAATATTAAAGAAAATAAAGATGTAAGAACAGATACGCTGATTAATGGGAAAAGAATTATACCTGTTGTTTTCCACATTATTCATAAAGGCGGCGCTGAGAATATAACAAAGGCCCAGATTCTTGATGCTGTTGAAAAAATCAATATCGATTACGCGAAAATGAATGCCGATACCGCTAATACATATTCAATTTTTAAATCACGTGCAGCAGATATAAAAATAGAATTACGCTTAGCACAGATTGACCCATGGGGTAATTGTACTGAAGGTATTGACAGGGTTTATGACCCGCAAACCAATTACGGATATTTCGGAACTATGCACCAATACTGTTGGAACCCGGATAAATATATGAATATTTATGCAGTGAATTTTATTTACCCTGAGGGTATAACTTTACCTGAAGGTGCTTTCATTGGCGGTATGTCGCCATTTCCTCCAAGTAATTCTTTATCTTCTACCTTAACAGGAGGCGATACACTTGTTGATGGTGTACTTATTCGTCAGGATTGTATCGGAAGTATTGGTACAGCTGTAAGTTTAGGTGGCATGCCTTTAAATATGCTGAACAGAACATTCACTCATGAAACAGGACATTACTTTAATTTGTATCATCCTTTCCAGTCGTTGTATGCTGCACTTGGTATTAATGGTTGCGGTAATTTTATAATTACTGCCGGTGATGAGGTTTCTGATACACCACCGGTTGCTGAAGCCACACAGAATACCAGTATAAACTGTTTCACACCGGGCAGCAGGAATACCTGTTCTTCAACGGATGCTATATATGGAATTGATGCTCCTGATATGATTGAGAATTATATGGATTACCAGTTTGGATATTGTACAAACATTTTTACATTGGGTCAGCTTGAACGCATAGATGCAACATTGCAATCTGATAGAAAAAATCTTTGGTCGAAGGAAAATCTTATTGCTACAGGTGTTTTAAATGCATCACCTGCATTGTGCCCACCTATAGCTGATTTTTATGCTAACCGGTTTATGGTTTGTGCCGGTGGTGAAGTAACATTTACTGATTATTCTTATTCCGGCGCTGCACAGGATTGGCTTTGGACATTTGATGGAGGAACACCTTCTACATCTACATTACAGAATCCAACGGTTCAGTATAATACTCCCGGTACTTATGATGTAAAATTGAAAGTAAGTAATGCTTCGGGAAGTGATTCATTAGTTAAAACTATTCATATTATTGTTAATGATAATTAGGCTTCTCCTGCAAATCCTTTTGTTGAAAGTTTTGAAAATACAACCCTTTCTAATGGATGGATTATTAGAAATGATACAGGCAATACCTGGCAAATTACCGATACCGCAGCATATACCGGAATAAAATCATTGCGCCTGGCAAATTTTTATAACAACAAAGCCGGAAGCTATGATGAACTTTATTCTCCTGCTTATAATGTCAGTACGATACCTGTTGGCACTATTGATCAGATGACATTTCGCTATGCATACACAGGGAAAGCCGTAGCAGCATCATTGGGAACATCGGCTGATACTGTTTACGATGCTTTGAAAATAAATTTTTCGAAAGATTGCGGAGCCACATGGACTTTGAAATTTAATAAAAGCGGTGCTGCTCTTTCAACAGCTAACCCGATTACTACAGGTTATAAACCTTCATCAACAACCGATTGGGTAGAAGAAACCATCAATTTAGCAAACATTCTTAATGGAGATAATATTCGAATGAAATTTGAGTTCCATTCAAATTCAGGGAATAACCTTTATATTGATGATATAAATATTACAACTGCTCAAACAAGTGTTGCCGATAATATTTTATTACAGGATTTACAATTTAATATTCAGCCAAACCCTGTAAGCGATAACACTATAATAAGTTTTAATTTAACAAAAAGTGAAAACGTAAAACTGAATGTGATGAATTTATTAGGACAAGAAATGATCAATGTAGCTGATGGAAATTTATCTGCCGGACAGTACAAGTATGTTGTAAACCGTGCAGATTTTGGCAATGCAGGATTTTACATTGTGAAAATAAATGTAGATGGAAATATTATTACAAAGAAAATTATAGTGAAGTAGTAAATAATATAGTTTGGTGTTTTTGAAAAAACCGGTGAGGGAACTCATCGGTTTTTTTTATGGATTCTTTTACTTTGCCAACTTATACCGATTGCATATATGTCATCGGCATAACCATTATAAAATTTAAAATATCCTTTGCACTATTTTAAATCAACAATTGGTATTATCTGATAAAATTGGTAAATACTCTCTTTTCTTTTATTGGCGGTTCAATGGAGTTTGATGTTGCTTCTTTCATTTTTAAAAGCCATGCCATGTTTTTTCCCAGCACGCTCATTATTTGTACGCCTTCATTATCCTGTGTTACCTCGCCGGGTTTTTGTCCGTGAATGATATTCCAATAACATGATGTTGCAATAATCAATTCTGCATAAGTGAGATAATGATACAAACTGTCAAGTGTTGAGGAGCCACCGCTTCTTCTTACAGCTACAACTGCTGCTGCAACTTTATGACGGAGTAAATTTCCGTTTGCTCCCGAAACATAAAACAGTCGGTCTAAAAAACACTTCATAGTGCCTGCTACACCTGAATAATAAACAGGTGAGCCGATAATGATTCCATCAACATTTTTTAATTTTTGGATGATTGGATTTACATCATCATTATCAATAGAACATTTTTCATCTTTATTGATGCCGCATTTCCCGCATGCAATACAACCATGAATAGCTTTATGTCCAATTTGAATAATTTCAAAATCGATTCCTGCTGCTTTCAATTCATTTCCAACAATTGTTATTGCATGGTATGTGTTGCCTTCATTTTTAGGACTTCCGTTTATTGCAATTACTTTCATAAAATTTTTTTAATAACTAATCTACTTGTTCACTTGTCAACTTATCAACTTGTCTACTTACTCACTATTGCTCCACTTTTTCGCGAAGCGATTTAAATCCGTTTCCAATAATTTCATTAGCATCAATTACCGACATAAATGCATTAGGGTCGATGGAATTAATGTATTCCTGCAACATTGCCAGTTCACGACGATTTACATTTGTAAAAATAACTTTTTTCTCAGTGCCTTTATACATACCTTCTCCATGCAGTAGTGTGCCTCCTCGGTCGAGGTCCTTGATAATTTTTTCGCGAAGCTCTTCGTATTTTTCAGTAACAATAAATAATGTTTTATCATAGCTTATACCTTCAAGTACTGTATCGATAACTTTTCCTGTAATAAAAATCACGATCCACGAATACAGCGGTATACGCCAATCTCCAAAGGCTATCAACCCGACAATAACAATACATGAATCGATTATTATCATGAGTTGCCCCAAAGGCATGCGTGTGTATTTTGCAATGATCATGGCTACAATATCCGAACCGCCGCTGGTTGCTTTACCTTTAAATATTAGTCCAACACCAAGCCCTACAAGTACTCCGCCAAATATGGCTGATAGTAAAACATCTTCTTTTACCAGCGGGGCTTCTCCCCAAATCATAGTCAGGGTATCAATAAAAATTGAAGCAAGCGAAAACCCTACTACTGTTTTAACTCCAAAGCGTGGCCCTAAAATTTTAATACCAATTATTGTAAGAGGTACATTTAAGATCAACCCTGTAATACCAATAGGAAATCCAAATACATGATGCAATACAATGGAAATACCAAATACTCCGCCGGGAACAATTTTATGTGGAGAAATAAAATATACATAACCGACAGCTAAGGTAAAAGCGCCAATAATAATTAAACTGTATGATAAAAACCATTTCTTTGAAAAAGGTTTATCTTTCTGAAGATATGCCATAAAAATATTTTTTTAAATTTCTGCAAATTTACATCAGCTTTTTGAATCATTTGTTTTTATAAAAAAATAAATTCTAAATTCAAATTTTTTGAATGCATTTGCGTTTGATACTTTTGTATTTTATAGTACATTTATGTTTTGATGTATATTTGGTTTGATGTATAAATTTTTCAGGATATTAATTTTAATCATTATTGTTTTTCCGCTCTTCGGGAAAGCCCAGCAATTGAGCAATTACCGGACAAAAAAAATTATTCCATCTTCGGATACATTGTTACTTGACACTTTAAGTGTTATTCCAGGTTCGTTAGAAATTCGCGACAACAAAGGAAATAAAATTGACAGCACAGATTTCAAAATTATTTTTTCGGAGTCGAAACTGGTAATAAAAAATGAAATAAGAGAAAAATTTTCAGAATTATTTATCAGCTATAAAGTTTTTCCTTACAATTTTTCAAAATCATACCAGCATAAAGATGTGAATATGCTTATCCCTGATGAAAAAGGAAATTATAACCCATTTGTATTTACATACGAAAATCAATCACTTAATATTTTTACTTTTGGTGGGCTTAATAAAAATGGAAGTATATCGCGTGGTGTATCGTTTGGCAATAGTCAGGATGTGGTTGTGAATTCAAGTTTTAATTTGCAGCTATCAGGAAAATTAAGCAGCGATATCGATATTCTTGCTGCCATTACTGATAATAATATTCCTATACAGCCCGAAGGAAACACGCAGCAATTGCAGGATTTCGACAAGGTTTATATCCAGCTTTCGCATAAGGATACAAAATTGATTGCAGGTGATTTTGAACTTTCAAAACCCGAAAGTTATTTTATGAATTTTTATAAAAAGGCACAGGGTGGAATTTTTTCATCAACTTTTGATGCCGGAAATAAAAAGAAAAAAAGTGATGATAAAATTTCTGTTTCAGTTGCTGCTGCAATTTCAAAAGGGAAATATGCAAAAAATACTTTTACCGGAACCGAGGGAAATCAAGGACCATACAAACTCAAAGGTGCCGAGAATGAAACGTATATTATTGTTTTATCGGGGACTGAAAAAGTGTATATCAATAGTGAACTGATGACACGCGGACAGGAAAATGATTATACAATAGATTACAATACTGCTGAAATAACTTTTACGGCAAAAAGATTAATAACAAAGGATAGCCGCATCAGCGTGGAGTTTGAATATTCCGATAAAAATTATTCGCGTTCACTTTTTTATTCAGGGAATGAATATTCAACTAAAAAAACAAAAGTCAGGTTGAATTATTATTCGGAGCAGGATATAAAAAATCAACCTTTACAACAGGAACTGAGTGATGAACAAAAACTCATACTTTCACAAATTGGCGATAGCCTGGATGAGGCTTTTGTTCCTTATGTCGATAGTATTGCTTATACAAACGACCAGGTGCTTTATAAAAAAATCGACAGCCTGGGTTATTCGCCTGTATATGTTTATTGCACCAATGCCGACAGTGCGCATTACCGTCTTGGTTTTTCTAATGTAGGAACAAACAAAGGAAATTATATTCAGATTCAAAGTTCGGCAAATGGAAAAGTATTTAAATGGGTAGCGCCTGTAGGTGGCATTCTTCAAGGGAATTATGAACCTGTTGTTTTGCTTGTTACCCCTAAACAAAAAAGAATGATCACATTGGCTGCCGATTATGTGATTTCAAAAAATACTAAAGCAACAGTTGAAACAGCAATGAGCAAAAATGATTTGAATCTTTTTTCTTCAGCTGATTCAAAAGATGATATAGGTTATGGAATAAAAGCAAATATTAAAAACATAATTCACTTAAATAAAAAAGACAGTGCAGGATGGAAGCTGACATCGGAATTGAATCATGAATATATTGGTAAAACTTTTTCACCTGTTGAACGCTATCGTAATATAGAGTTTGAGCGCGACTGGAATAGTACCGGGTTATCGCTGAATACCGACCAGCATGTATCATTTGTAAAATTAGGTCTTTCCGATAAAAAAGATTTTTTGATTTATAAATTTAATTCTTTTCTTGCCGGCTCCTATTATACCGGGTTACAAAATACAGTGAATGCTTCATTCGAAAGAAAAGGCTTTGTTCTTACTTTCACAGGAAGTTTATTAAGTTCGGAAGATGTTATAAATTCTACTAAATTCATAAGGCATACTTCAGGGTTTGCAAAAAAATTCAAAGGGATTACTATTGGTGTTAAAGAAGATGCCGAGGATAATAAATTTTATAAACTGCAAAGCGATACACTTCAGAAAAATAGTTTTTCTTACAATGAATACGAAGGCTATATAACCAATTCCGATACTTCAAAAAATAAATATAAAGTTTTTTATAATGTTCGTTACGATTACCTGCCACTTAATAATTCATTGTCGGCATCAACTACAGCAAAGAGTACAGGCGTTTCGTTCGACATGATGAAAAATACAAATAATCATCTTACGGTTTATAGCACGTATCGTGTTCTTACTGTTAATGACACAAACCTGGTTTCATCAAGCAACGATGAATCCCTTTTAGGAAGAGCAGAATATTATCTCAAAGCATTTAAGGGCGCATTAATTTCAAGTACATATTATGAAGTAGGTTCGGGAAAGGAAGTGAAAAAAGAATTTTCCTATGTTGAAGTTGCGCAGGGGCAGGGTGTTTACTCATGGACCGATTATAATGGAAATAATATAAAAGAACTTAATGAATTTGAAGTTGCCGCTTTTCAGGACCAGGCAAATTATATTCGTGTGTATACTCCAACCGGTGATTATATAAAAACGTTTACTAACCAATTCAGCCAGGTTCTTAATTTGAATCCTTCGTATTTCTGGACTTCTCCAAAAGGAGTAAAAAAATTCATTTCACGTTTTTCTAACCAGTCAACTTACAGCATTGATCATAAAAACACTGATAATAATGAATTCAGGGCATACAATCCTTTTGCAATGGAAATAAATGATACAGCGCTGGTATCAGAAAATTCATCGTTCCGCAATGTTTTTTATTTTAATCGCTCTTCATCAAAATTTGGATTTGATCTGAATTTTAAACAGGCACGAAATAAAATTTTACTTGTGAATGGTTTTGATACACGCACTGTTCTTGTGAAAGGAATAAATACCAAATGGAATATTTCGCGCAAATATTCACTTACATGCAAGTATGACTATGGCGAAAAAACAAATGCTTCGGAATATTTTTCAACGAGTAACTATAAAATAAATTATAATGAGACCAATCCGGCAATAACATTCCAGCCCAGTGTATCGTTTCGCCTGATGTTGAATTATACTTACACCGAAAAGAAAAATGTTGCTGGCGAAAAAGCATTTATTAATAAAACCGGAATAGAAATAAAATATAATGTAGTTTCGAAGGGAAGCCTGATTATGAAAATAAATTATATAGATATTAATTATAATAGTTCTGAAAATACTTCTGTAGCTTATGAAATTCTTGAAGGATTGAAAGACGGAAAAAATGCAACATGGAATTTAAGTTATCAACGTAATATAGCGTCGAATCTTCAGCTGAATCTTTCATATGATGGGCGAAAATCGGAAAACACAAATACCGTGCATGTAGGCAGTGTGCAATTAAGAGCTTATTTTTAATTAAATATGGTTAATCCTTCTGAATAAATTCTCAATAAATTAATATTTACGTAACATATAAAATAGCGATAAAAACTATCTTTGAATTCAAATAAATTATAATGAAGAAATCATATATTAAAACTATTGCTCTTGTTGCACATGATAATCGTAAAGCTGATATGATAGAATGGGTAGAGTGGAACTGGGAAAAGCTGATGAAACATAAACTGATATGCACAGGAACAACAGGACGATTGGTTGAAGAGGCTATTACACGAAAATTTGGAGATTATACACACGATCATCTTCAAATAGCGAAGTTAAAATCGGGGCCACTGGGCGGAGATCAGCAACTGGGGGCAAAGATTGCCGAAGGGGATATTGATCTTCTTATTTTCTTTTGGGATCCAATGCAGGCTCAGCCTCATGATGTTGACGTTAAAGCATTATTAAGGTTAGCATCGCTTTATAATATCCCTACCGCTTCCAATAGGGCAACTGCCGATTTTATTATCAGTTCGCCATTACTCGAACATGACTATTTGCCACAACTTATTGATTATTCAAAGTACATTAATAGAAAAGTTTAAAATAAAAAATTTTACTTTAACAACAGTTCGGTAATTTTTTTATTTAAGGACTAAAGTCCTTGATAATTGTGGGTTTTTTAATAGCCCCGACCTTAAGGTCGGGGCTATTAAAACTCAATAAAATTGGGCTTTAGCCCAAAAATACTAAAAAATTACCGAACTGTTGCTTTAATATTGTTTCAATAAAATCTTAACTCAAGTCGTTTATTTTTTATTGCACGAATTCATTGTAAGGTCAATGCCGATAGTACCAAAGTTTTTAATGGCTTCAATGGCTTTATCAAATTTTTCTTCAAGTATTTTTTTCTCTTCATCAGTCCATTTACTTAATACATATTTTATCTGGTGTCCTACCGGAAACTCATTACCTGCACCAACTCTAAGTCGTGCAAAGTTTTCATGACCTAAATGGTCGATGATATCCTGTAGCCCGTTATGTCCGCCGGCTCCGCCTTTTTTGCGCATACGCAATGTTCCTAAGGGTAAAGCAATATCATCAGTGATTACCAAAAGATTTTCGTCGGGAATATTTTCTTTCTGTAGCCAGTAAGCAATAGCTTTTCCGCTTAAATTCATATATGTGGAAGGTTTTATTAAAATATATGTCCTTCCTTTAAAACGGAATTCGGTTTTATCGGCATAGCGTTTCGATTCAAATGCAATTTCTAATTTTTTTGCACAAGCATCAAGCACCATAAAACCTATGTTGTGTCGTGTTTCGGAATATTCAGGGCCAATGTTGCCTAAACCAGCTATCAGGTACTTCACTTTAATTGATTCGTAAAAAAATAAATAAACTATGTTTTAATTACGGTATAAAATTAATAAATTTGTTCGGTTATAACTTATATAAAAAAAATATGCTGATAATTGGTATTGCTGGAGGTTCGGGTTCGGGAAAATCAACCGTTGTAAAACAAATCATGAAAAGATTGCCAAAAGATGAGGTTGCTGTTATTCCGCAGGATGCATATTATAAGGATAGCGGACATTTATCTCCTGAAGATCGTGCAAAGAAAAATTTTGACCATCCTTCTTCCATAGAATTTAATTTGCTGATAAAACATCTTGACCTTCTCAGGGAAGGTAAAAGCATTGATATGCCAACATATTCATACTTGTCATGCGCCCGTTTAAAGGATACTATTCCTATTCAACCCAAAGATGTGATTATTGTTGAAGGAATTTTAATTCTTACTAATCCGCGAATGCGCGAGCGGATGGATATTAAAGTGTATGTTGATGCGGATTCGGATGACCGCCTGATGCGAGTAATTCGTCGCGATATTGAAGAACGTGGACGTTCGTTTCATCAGGTTCTTGATCATTATGAAAAGTATGTTAAGCCCATGCATCTTCAATTTATTGAACCTACAAAACGTTATGCTGATATAATTATTCCGCAAGGTGGCGCCAATCATGTTGGGATAGATATTTTAACTTCGAAAATAAAAATGAGTTTGAAAAAATAATGTCAAATTATATTTTGATTTTGACATTTCCCATCATCAACGAGATATTTTCTATAATCCTTTTGGAACGGCAGCAATAAGCTTTTGAGTATATTCTGTTTTGGGATTGGAATAAATTTCATCGGAATCGCCGTACTCCTGTATCATCCCATCTTTCATAACAATCATACGGTCGGACATAAATTTCACAACCGACAAATCGTGTGAAATAAAAATATAAGTAAACCCAAATTCTCTTTTCAAATCATTCAGCAGATTCAGTACCTGCGCCTGGATTGAAACATCGAGTGCGGAAACCGATTCATCGCAAATGATAAACTCAGGTTGCAAAGCAAGAGCCCGGGCAATACAAACACGTTGCCGCTGACCTCCCGAAAATTCATGTGGATAGCGGTTGTAATGTTTTGCCGGAATATTTACTTTATCGAGAAGTGAAAAAACATTTTCTTTTCTTTCTTTATCATTACTATGTAGCGAATGAACCATCATCGGTTCCAAAATTGCGTCACCAATGGTCATTCGCGGGTTAAGCGAGGAATAAGGGTCTTGAAATATGATTTGAATATTTTTCCTGATTTTTCTTAATTCATTTTGCGATAGGGAAGCAATATCCTTTCCTTTAAATAAAACTTTTCCTTCGGTTGGTTCGATCAATCGTAAGATTGTTCTTCCCAAAGTGGTTTTCCCGCAGCCCGATTCGCCCACTAATCCAAGTGTTTCGCCGGTGTATACATCAAAGCTTACATTGTTAACGGCTTTAATATAATTTTTTGTTTTTCTGAAAATACTTTCACGAATAGGAAAATATGTTTTCAGGTTTTTTACTTCGAGTATTGGCTTTTTTGAAAATATTTTTTCGTGGTATAATTTTCTTTCTTCATTTTTTATAACAAGTGAAGAAGTAATTTCTGAAATATCTTTTATCTTTTCGCTGATGTTGCCTTCAATATCTGTTTCCATGAAATCGGCTACAACAGGGAGTTTCCGCAAACGTACATTCATTGAAGGACGGCAAGCTATAAGTCCTTTAGTATACGGGTGTTTTGGGTTACTGAAAATTTCTTTTACATTTCCCTGTTCCACGATTTTTCCTTTGTACATTACAAGAACGTTGTCGGCAATTTCAGCAATAACACCTAAATCATGAGAAATAAAAATAATACTCATATTGTGTTTCTGCTGAAGGTTTTTCATCAATTGCAGAATTGTTTTCTGAACGGTAACATCAAGTGCAGTTGTAGGCTCGTCGGCAATAAGGATTGATGGGTTGCACGACATAGCCATAGCAATCATCACACGTTGTTTTTGTCCACCTGAAAGCTCGTGAGGATAACTGTTAAAAATAGTTGATGGTCGCGGTAACTGAACTTCTTCAAATAATTGTAGCGTTTTTTCTTTTCCTTCTTTATTAGAAAGATGGAGATGTAATTTTAATACTTCAACAATTTGTTTACCGCATTTCATCACCGGGTTCAATGATGTCATAGGCTCCTGGAAGATCATTGCAATTTCTTTTCCTCGAAATGTGCGCATTTTTTTTTCAGGAATAGAGATTAAATCAGAAGGATTTTCCTGATGATATAAAATTTCACCATTACTAGTTTTTCCGTTTGGCGGAAGCAAACGCATTATGGAAAGTGAGGTAATGGATTTCCCTGAACCCGATTCGCCAACAATACCAAGTGTTTCGCCTTTATTCAGGTTGAAGGAAATATTGTCAACAGCTTTAACTATTCCTTCTTCTGAAGAAAATTCGGTACATAAATTTTTTATTTCGAGTAGTGGAAATTCCATGTAGTTTGAATATGCCTTAAAAGTACTAAAAAAGTAAGTAATATATAAATACCATTTTTTTAATAATTGAAGAATTTTAGCGATAAAAAATTTGTTGAAGTTTGGAATTTGGCTTTTCCGTCAGTCTTCGATAAACTCAGACTGACATATAAACTCAGACTGACATACTAAATAAAAACCCCCAGTTTTTGCTGAGGGTTTTTGAATTATTTTTTAACAGGATTATCCCATTCAATTTTGTAGTAATCGGGTTGTTCTTTCAATACACGTTGTATCCATTCCGAACCGTAGCCTACACCCTTAGGATGACGTCCATGATCTGCTCCATCATTTATGTATCCATCATTGTATTTTGTTACTATGTATGCATAAAGTTCTTTCCAGTGTTCTACAACATTCAAGGCATTGGTATATGAATAATCACTGAGGTATTTCACTGCAAGTGCGTGGTCTTTTTTCTCAAGTTCCTTTGCTGTTTTTTCAACAACAGGTTGCATTTCAATAAAATTATTTTCAAGTTCACTTTGTACTGCCTGGATATCTTTTATTATATAAGAGTATTTCCCGTAAGCGTAATTAGCCACAAGATTGAAAATCCATGAAGCAGAATTCCAGTCGAACTTTGTAACATCAGCAATGGCAAAAGGAGCTGGGCGTTCTTTCATACATACATATAAAGGCATATAGCAATTTGAATACGTATCATCAACCGAATACCAGAATACACCCATATCATTATCAACTTCAGACCGGGATTGTGCTACAAAGCTGAAAGCCGTTTGCTGAGTAGAAATTGGTCGTTCCCATCCATAAGCAGTAACTGTATCGCCGGGAGCTTTAAAGTAAAGATTTTTCCAGCGGTAAGGACAATTGAAAGGTCCGGCCATAAGGCCTTTTGTCATATCGAAATCGGTTCCTTCAAAATGGTCGCGCATTAATGACATCACATCTTTCACGCTAAGTTTTTTGTCAGGTTTTATAAATAAAGGATAAGGTTCGGCTGTTTTAACCCCACGCCAGTAATCAGAAGAAAAATTCTGTGAAGGCGCTGCACGACGGAATATACTCCATACTCTTCCTTCACATAAAAATAAAGCTTCAGGAGTTAAAGGACAATATACATCAACAAAACTGAATTCTTTTCCTGATTTTGAACTCCAGTAACCCATTTTTTCAGCGTAAGAAAAAATATCAGAAGCATACATACAATTATCTTTGTCTTTCACTGGTACTTCGCGAATACGTGCCTGGTTAGCATGAGCACACATATAACCATCGGGAACTTTTCGTGCAACCCAAATGGCACCTTTTTCATTTCCGGCTTTACCTATAATTTCAAATATCCATGCTTCGTTTGGGTCGGAAACCGAAATCGATTCTCCTTCGCTGGCATAACCGTATTCTTCAACTAATTTTGTCATCACTTCAATTGCTTCTCTTGCAGTCTTTGCGCGTTGAAGAGCAATGTACATCATGCTGCCGTAATCAATGATTCCTTTAGGAGCAAGCAATTCTTCACGTCCGCCAAAAGTTGTTTCACCAATAGCAACCTGGTATTCATTCATGTTGCCAATCACTTTATAAGTATGACTTACCTGTTTTATTTTTCCCAGGAATTTTCCGGTGTCCCACTCGTAAACTTCAAGAGAATCTTTATCGCCCCAGTCCTGAGCATCCATCCAATACAACGGTTCCATAAAACCTCCGGCATCGGCATTGTATGAAATCATTACTGAGCCATCAACTGATGCGCCTTTTGATACAAGAATATTTGTACATGCAAAAACAGTAGAACCTGTTAAATAAATAAACAGGAACAGAATAAAAATTTGAGATATTTTTTTCATGATATTTGATTATAATTATGAAGCAAATATATATGAAAAGTAAAATACATGCGAAAGAATTTTTTTAGAAGATAGTTATAAATTTTTAATATCCCATTCAGCAGATTACTCAATCCCTTGTTTAATGTGGCATACAGGAGTATAATCAAATAACTTTTTTATTTTTCTATTGAAGCCAGCGAATCTTTAATATCACCTTTGCGTTTGGCAACATGAACAGGTTTTATTTTTTCAAATTAAGGTTTATATCGTGAAAGAATTTCGATGAGCATATTACATAAGTCGGCATAAGACTTGTTTTTTCAGCGCAACCAACATTGTAAACATTGTTTAAAGCATTTTTAATTGAATTGTTATACCAATTAAAGGTACTTATTTTTTAATTCAATCTAATACCCCAAATTTACTGCAAAAGTATGAAATAATGCTAATAAATCAGGATTTGTATTAATAATATTAAGGTAAATTGGAGTTTCCTCAGGAAAAAAGCAGGGAAAAATCAAAACGCTTTAATAGTGTGGTTTTCAAAGGAAAAATAAATGCAATATGTTTTTTTTAAAATAAAAAGTGAGATTCCTTAAAAAAGTTGTGTC
>Ga0209098_1000175_pt1 | contig 72113 bp, 55 predicted proteins | sample AD_JPNHW1_MetaG_FD_184429 | JGI IMG/M metagenome (GOLD analysis project Ga0209098, IMG submission 184429) | Active sludge microbial communities of municipal wastewater-treating anaerobic digesters from Japan - AD_JPNHW1_MetaG (SPAdes) (version 2) | ecosystem: Engineered > Bioreactor > Anaerobic...
ATGCAGAATCTTTTAACTCCAAAATAAAACTATTTAGAGCAAATTTAAGAGGTGTAGTGGATACGGAATTTTTTCTCTTTAGACTTCATAAACTTTTTGCTTAGTCCCCAGAAAATTTATGTGACCCATTTTTACCTTCTTCATAATAATTCAATTACATTTTATAAATACTGTTGCAATTAAAATTTTAATGTCTGACCATCATCCAGGTTCTGATATCCGGAAGTGATCAGTTTATCGCCTTCTTTAAGCCCATCCAAAACTTCAGTATAGCCATTATAATTTTGACCGATTTTTATTTTAACTTTTTTTGCTACATACTTGTCGCTTTCCTTAACTGCTATATAAACATAATTCTCATCTTCCACTTTCTGAATAACATTTACCGGAATAGAAAATGCAGAATCAACATGATAATCATTTATTTTTATTATAGCTATCATATTTGCCCTGTATGTTTCATCGCTGTTGTCCAGTTTAACTTCAACTGTAAACGTTCTGTTAACAACATCAATAAATTTACTCGAGAAAGAAATTTTTGAAGTAACTTCTTTATTAAGATCGGGGAATTTTACTATGACTTCATTTCCTGATTTTAATTTTGAAGCATATGCTTCAGCTACATCAGCTGACACTTTTACTTTTGAAAGATTAACCACCTGGAATGCCGTAGTATATCCGGGTGTAACCATTTGTCCTACTTTAATTGGAATTTCTTCTATTGTACCATTTATCGGAGAAACGATCTTCGACATCGCAATCTGTTCTTTTAATGTTTTAATACTATTTTCAACTGTTTCTTTATTATTTTTTGCAGTAAGATATTGTACTTCCGAACCAATCTTTTGATCCCACAATCTTTTTTGCTTGTTGTATATGTTTGTAACAAAGGTCAATGATGAATCAAGTGTTGCCAGAGATTGTTTCAGCACGGCATCATCAAGTTGAGCAAGAACCTGTCCTTTTGTAACTATATCTCCTTCCTTCACATTTATCGCTGTAACCACGCCAACATTTTTAGGACTTACCGCGATGTTTTCATCTCCGTCAATTTTACCTTGTACTTCCAGGTAATGGTTGAATTCATCTTTTTTCAAATCGGTAATAACAACTTCGGTAATTTTATCTTTTCCGGTTCCTGTACCTTCCTCTTTGGCTATTTCATTTTCAAGATTTTTGATTTGTTCAGCGATCTCTTGATATTGCTTTTTTAATTTTTCGAGCTTGGATTTTTTGTCCGTACTACAAGAGATGATAAATAATCCGGCAATTGCAATTAATAAAATCTTTTTCATAATAATATATTTTATTTTAATAATTTTTCTAATTCTGATTTTGCTGTTGTAAGTTCAATTATTGAAGTATAGTATTCTGACTGTGCCTGTAAATACTGGTTTTGAGATACAGTAAGTTCCATGCTGCCAATGATACCTTCCTGGTATTTAACCAGGCTTTTATTATAAATTTTTTCTGCTAAAATCACATTTTGTTTTTTTGTAATATAGGTATTCAGCGCTGTTGTGTATTTTGATTTTGCATTGATAAATGTTGTCTGCAACCCCAATGATACCTGTTGTTTTAAGTTCCTGACTTTTTCCAGCCCGATCTTAGCCTGTTGAATTTTTGCTATTTTCATTCCGCTGCCAAAAATCGGGATGTTCATACTTACACCAACTAAATTAGGAGGTGTAAATGAAAATGACTTATCATTAAAATTTTCCTGGTGTGAATAAAAAGCTACTACATCGGGTAACAACGCTGATTTCTGAAGTTTTAAATTTAATCCCGATAATTTTTCCTGTGTTTCCATTAATTTATAATTCACATTATTCTCTACTTTAAAATCTTTTAAAGTAAGTCCTGCCAGGTCTGAAGTTTCAAGTAATGAATTTAAATTATCAGTAAGAACAATTGTCTTGCTAAGCTCAATCCCCATCTGGTATTTTAATAAATTTTTCACCACTTCAAGCTGACGGGTTATCATATCGCGGGTATTTTTGATAGTGCTTAAAGTAAGCTGCATCTGGTCAACATCGGTTTCTTCAACCAGCCCTTCAGCATTCATGCTTTTTATGTACGTATATAATTTTTCAGTGTTAGAATATATCGTATCCAAAATATTTTTATTTTCCTGTGCAATCAAAACAAGGTAGTATGCATTTGAAACTTCTTCAACTGCATCTATATTTGATTTGGTAATACTAATTTCAGAAAATTCTTTATAAATCTTTGCTGTCTGCAATCCGACAAGATATGCACCGTTAAAAATTATTTCGGATACAGTAATATCATATGTCAAACCCCATTTCATATCGTTTTCAGTAACCGTTTCGGAACTGGCATTTGCTTTACTGATACTGTCGAGTTTAGTAAGTACAGGTATATTTCCTGTATTATATGCAAGCGATCCAAGCATGCCATAAATCTGACCAAAGTTTTCACCAAATGAATTAAATTGTTCTATGGTTGGTGATAGTGTAATCATATATGAATATGATAAAGTTGAATTCACTTGCGGTAAGCCAATAGTAGTGGTTTCCCATATTTTCTTTTTAGCGATTTCCAAATCGAGATTTGCATTTTTTATTACCGGGCTGTTTTGCATTGTATATTCCAATGCCTGTGATAAAGAAAATGACATTACGCTATCTTTAGCATTTTGAGCTATAGAACCGCTAATTAAGAAATAAAATAAAATTATGATACACGTCTTTTTCATATTCGATATTATTGTCGTTCGTCAATATTAAGTTTCTTCTCCAGGTACTCTATACCTTTTTTATTTGCAATTCCCCTGATGTGATATATGAATAATTCTTTAAAAATGTTTTCAAATGAAAAATTTTTCTCTTGCATTTTTTCAAAAAGTTTAGTCATTTCTATTCTGAAAAGATACAAGTGAGCAATAATATCAACATCAAGATTACTCCTATACAGTCCTTCTTTTATTCCCTGTAACATATTACTTTTAGTCAATTCATAAACAAGCTCCATTCGGTTCATGATCGTTTTTGACCATATTTCCGGATAATATTTCTGCAGATCGAAAGTAACTGAAGTATTAGCTTGTTTCAGCATTTGTGTAAGATAACGACTCATCTGCAAAAGGTTCTCTATTGCATTATTTGTATTATCTTCTAATTTATTAAGCCCTTCCATTAACATATTCATATAATGACTAACAACCTTTTGTACCAGGTCATCTTTATCTTTAAAATATTGATAAAGGGTTTTTTTTGAAATTCCCAGCTCCTTCGCAACATCATCCATAGTAACACTACGAATGCCGTATTTCATATAAAGCTGTGAGATTTTTAATATTACTTCTTCCATCAATTTTTTATTTGAGTGGACAAATTTATATAAAATAAACCAAGGAAACAAATTTAATACAAATAGTTTCCTTGGTTTTTTTGATACATTATTATATATTTTTCTCATTTTCTATTAGAAAAAATCATATTAAGAAAGAAAATTTAATATTTTTGACACTCCAAACATAATTTCATTATACTTAATATGGCAAGAAGCAACGACATTAAGCAAAGAACAATAAAAGCTGCACGTGAACTTTTCTTCCAGCAGGATTATACTCATGTTTCAATTAATGATATCATAAAAAAAGCTGATATCAGCAAGAAAACACTTTACCGTTATTTTGAATGTAAAGATGATATCCTGATTGAAGTGGTAGATGATTTCACATATAAACTTACAAGCAGCATAAATGAATTTTTAATGAGGGAGGATATTGAATTCCCTGAAAAATTAAAAATTATTTTTACAAACACCGCTGTAGCGCTTTCAAAAATTTCACCATGCTTTATGAATAATATCAGGTACTCATCGCCTGAGGCATGGAAAAAAGTTACATCTTACAAAAGAGATATTTCTAAAATGTGCTTTTCATTCCTGATGGATGAAGGAATAAAGAAAGGACATATTTCAAAAAATATCAATAAAGATATTGCATTGATAACATTCCTCTCAGCTGTGGAAAGCTTATTCGATCCAAGCTTCCTGGATCAACTTCCAAAAGATATGGTAGCACGCATCCCCCGTTCGCCAAAAGATCTTTTCGATGGTATTGTTAAAGTAATTTATGAAGGTATTTTATCCGAAGAAGCGAAAAAGAAATATCTTTATAATGTTTAATATCAACTGGGTTTTCCCGGGAAAGGTTATTTTATACTTTGGCTATTCGAGTTTGCAAAAAAAGCAACCTCGAACGCTCAGCCTGCCTTGCCGTCCAGGTAGGTATAACTGAATCTAAGCATTTTTGCTTTACAAATCTGCTAAGATTCTGTATATTTAAGCTCTTTAATAAAAGAAATCATCTCTTTTACAAATATTTTATTTAGAGGCAATTTAGGATTACTATATATAGTGGTCATTTGTTTTTGTTTGTCTATAAAATCACAATCTTTCAAAACATGATTCATATTTTTAATGATTATTTTCTTTGCAGCAGGATTAGCTGTCGACAATAAATTTGCTTCTGATTCGGAAACCTGTATGTCTGTTGAGCCCTGAAGGATCAATACAGGTACCGTTATTTTTTTTATCTCTTCCTGCGGGTTGTATTTCATCCATGAAATCATATAAGGTTGTATGCTTGGCCTGAATAAACTATATAAATATTTTGGGACGTTTGTAAGCGTATCACCTTTTTTTAATGTATCCATCATCGGGAAAGCCAAATCTTTTAGTGATTGTGGCTGTAATGCCAATTGCTCTTTCAAAATTTCGTCTATTGAACGAGCTGCACCCGATATGGAAATATAAGCATTAACCTTAGGATTATCAACAGATGCAACCATACCTATCAGCGAACCCTCGCTATGCCCTGCAATAATTATTTTGTTGAATCTATTGTCTTTTGATAAAAATTCGATCCATGCTTTTACATCATCAATATAATTTTCGAAACGCATGTTCTTTTCTTTGAACGTTGTGTCTTTGCTTTCACCAATTCCGCGCTTATCAAAACGAACAGATGCAATTCCGTTTTTCTGAAGTTTTTCAGCAATTAATTTATATGAATTTGTATTCACCCCTAACAACGGACTGTTACCGTTCCTGTCGGTTGGACCGGAGCCTGCAATGATCAATACAACAGGAATATTATTTTTATTTTTGGGTAAAGTCAAAGTTCCTTTTATTTCGCCTTTTAAAGTCTTAAGTATAATTGGCTCTTCCTGCGAAAATCCATTTGTAATAGTAAAAAAACTTAAAATTGTAAATAATAAAATTGATTTCATCTGAACAAAAATTATAATGTGTAAAATTTTTATTTTATCAGGGATGTTTTTTAACCCTTATAAGTATATATGAATGCCAATAGGAATGGCAAAGTTATCAATATTGAAATGATTAATGGTTTCCATATTTTCTTTTTTCCATAATTATTATCCATTGGAAAATATTTTTTATAAAAATATTCCGTTAAAATAAGTCCACCGGCAACGTTGCAAAAAAAGCTCAATGATGACATAGGTTGAGCAGGGATATTTACGATGAACATCGACAACAACGTATACAAAATTGAAAATATCAAAACAATATTTGCTTCTTTCTTTTTACCAATGTCGTTAAGGTTTTGCATTAAAAGTACACCACCAAATATTGAAGTAAAAAAAACTGAAAATCCAAAAATTGTTCCCTTAGAATAAATAGGTGTATTGCTTTCGGGAGTATCTGTTGAGTTTTCATCAAGCTCTTTATTTTCGTTTTCCATAATATAAAATTCGGATTTTGATTTTGCAATCGGTATAAAACATCAAAAGTAGAATGTTTATACAATTAAATAAAGAAATTTTTTTTAATAATTTTAAATAAAAAAAAATAAGGGAAACTAGTTTAGATGAATTGACATAGAGTATAAGCTATTGACGCATCATTTGATTACTTTAAACAGATCAATAATCGATACTATTTATCTTCTTCAAGCAACCCGCGTTTTTCCATATCTGCAATTACGGAATCAATAAAGCTTTTTGCAGCAACTTTTTTCCCTACAGATATTCCTATTCCCAGGTAAGTATATAATGCCAATTTTGATAATACGCTTGTTACAGGACGTAAAGGCGACGACTTTTTCCTCAGGCGTTCAAGCACAGGGCTGATTTCTTTTTTATATAAAGGATTCTCACCGTTTTTAATATTGAAAAATACGGCGCCGAATCGCTTGATCATTTTTTTTCTTAAACTTAACAGGTAACTCAGTTTTACTTTTGGATAAGGGAATTCTGTTTCTTTTTCAGGTTTTATTATTTTGTATTTACCTGTTGCTTCATCTTTAACTACGCGAATATCGGGGATTATAGGAAGAAAGATATTTCCGTCGTTTTCGCTTTTAATTTCAAAATCTTTTTCCATTCCATCGTAGCCGAATACGATTATCGGATTTTTTACATTTACCGGCACACTGAAAAAACGTTGTAAAAATTTCTGACAATTTCTTCTGCCAAGCATGAAATCATGAACACGGAATTTTTTACTGAAGAAACCGCCAAAACCGCCAAGTGCCCCACAGGCAATACTATATTCTTCGGTTTTACCTTTTGATGAACGAATAGGCGAAATCATAAAGCGGGTATAATTTTCTTCGCTGAATGCTTCTCTTATCTGATCTGTTTTCAACATCAACTGCTGACGCATTGCGCCTAAAAGTGATGCAGCTGCAAATTTAATTGCAATCAATGGAAAATAATTCGGATCGGGGCCATCGCTATAATTTGGAAAAGGGTCAATCATTAAAAGTGTAGTATCGAACTTATCGGAAGATTTATTAAACACATATTTTTCGGCGGCTTCTTTTCCCTGGACTTTTTCAATTTCTGCTCTTCTTCTGTTTTCAAGAATTTTTTCGGTAAGTTCAAAAGGTTCATTATTAATAACGCCTCCATCAACATTTACATTCTCGTAATCGGACAATGGGTTTACGATAACATCTTTATGGTTATCATCTCTCAGCAATGGATTATCGTTAATAAATTTCGGATCGCGTTTTATAACCCTTGGGATAAGACCAACAGGAAATGCGCCGGTAGCCATGGCAGCATTAATCAGCAAATCTTTATTTAACCCATCCTCATCCTTAAAATGTAACGGTATTTTCCCGTCATTATGATACTTGCCTGTTTCATTAAGCTGAAAATGCATGATATCTTTATGCATTGTCATCCAATAATTGCTTTCACCTAAAGCTGTAGTAAAATTTAATTTATAATTATATCCCCGTAAATTTGTAATAGTGGTAAGCAATTCCATATCATCGGCAAAATAAGGTCGCTTAAAGTTTGTGTCTTTAACAACATTATTTATAGTGCGATTGGCAATCACATCAATAAAATCGGAATTGAAACCTGACTTCACTTCTTTACAGGGATTCTTTTCTTTATTTTTTATATCACCTATGCTAAGCATCTGGTTCATCATATCGTTACCATGCTTTTCTGTAAGATTCACCCATGAATTGAACAAAGGATTTTTTTTACCTTCATCACCTTCGTAATTTTTCTGACTGATATGAGGAAAATCATTTTGTATTGAAGCCGCTGTAATAGCAGCAGTCATGCCACCTGCAGAAGCTCCGCTTAATACTTCAATACATACATCATGTATAGGAACACCGGGCAAATTTAGTTCTTTTGCTTTCTGCCAGTTTTCCAATGCTTCCATTAAATAATCAATAACTCCGGCTGTGTATGCACCTGCAGAAACTGCACCTGCCATACAAACGCCAATACGAAACGTGTTTTTATCAGTTGACATGATTAATTTTTTTGGTGATGTTATAAAATAAAAAGAGAGCGGACACTAGGACCACTCTCATAAAGTAAACTAGAATAAAAATAGAATCTCTCTATTGATAGACGTAGACGATTTTCCATATCTGCCCCCATATACAACGTTGCTACAATCACCTTTCGGTTATCGCATCATAGTAATAAAAAACATTATGAACTTTCGTCATAACAAAAATAAAATTTTTATTAATATGAAGAACGTTTTGTAAAAAAAAAATTAAAAAATTCTGTCTTTATTTACACTATAAAAATAAGGCAATGCAAAATCGGCAATAACATTCTTGCCATCATGCAATAAAATAAATGTACCGCCTTTATACACTCCGCCAAGATATTCCAATCCTTTAATTTCCGATAATGAAATCTCATTTAAAGGTTCTGACTTTGTATATAATCCAACCAAATCATCTCGCAAATCAAAGATTTTATATTCATTGATATGATTTTTTATAAAGTCGTACGAACCAGCTGTAGCCGAGTTTGTAGTTGTTGTAGCCTCGCCAGTTGTGGCTGCTTTAACTTTTGTAGTCTTATATGATTTGGAATTGAACTCAGGAGAAATAATAAGGTTGCAATATGCATTCACATCGTCCAATACTTTTTTAACATTAGGGACATCACGATAAGATGTCTGTGTGAAGGTTTGTTTTATTTTGTCGAGATTTACAGCAATATTCGATAATACTTTATCACTTCCCTGTTTTTTTATCTCTTCGTTTACTGCTTCAACAAATAATTTATATTTATCAGTAAATAGTTCAAAATTGTTTTTAAATCCCTGCCATGCCTGGTTTGTAATATCAACTTTCAATAATTGCACCGGGATATCCAATTGTTTAACCAGGTTACTCAGGTAATCATAAGTTTTATTAATTGATAGCCCCAAGTGCCCCTCGATCCTGTAGAAAGGATAATCATTGAGGTTGAGTATAAACTCTGTTTTATAATTTTCAGGTTTCGATAAATCGCTCCAGTAATAATTATAAACCATATCGAGCGATGAGTCCAGGTCATGTGCATGCCAGTTTTGAAGTAGCGAATCGTTTCTTTGTAATTCCAGAATGTGATAATAATATGGGATCGAACGGTTGCCAAGTTTTTCTGAAAAGCCTTTACAGGGAATTATTTTTATACATTTCGAAACATCTTTTATTTCTGATACTTTAGTGTTCTCAAAGATTATTTTTATGTTTTCTAAAAATTTTCTTGTAAATGAGTAATTCGATTTTATCAGTTCAGCGATTAAAGCGGATAATTTTTTCCCCGGAATGAATTGCTTAAAGAGCGCGGCAATCCTCAGATACAACTTTGCCAAAATAATTTTATCGGCATTGTACTGCTCATTATTTTCTGTTTCAGTAAAAGTATACCTGTAAATATCATTCTGCACATATGGAATAGCGCCAAGTACAAGCAAAAGGTCTTTTCGCGACGCAGAAGAAAAAGTATATTTATGAATAAAATTATTATATGCATTTACGAATTCATTCACCGCTGCCTGAATATCATTAAAAGAAGAAAGATAATATATCATAAAATCGCCGGAAATGGATTTATGAAATATTTTCAATGCGTTTTTCAATTGCGTGTTCTCATGAGGCAACAGTGTGGAAACTTCTTCAGTGGTATGTTTTAAAAAATTTTCAAGCAAATTCATATTGACATCAACCAATGTTTGTGTAGCTTTATTAAAAGCAGTAACACTTTTTATTTCGGAGATATGTGAAAGTTTTTGAATTTTCAAATAATTCAATTCGGAATAGTATGAATTAATTTTCTCAAGCACTGATAAATCCATCAGTACCGGGCGATAAATAATATTATCGTACGAGCTGTTTATGTTGCAATCGCTGGGATTACAGTTAAACGAAGTTTCTCTTAATAAATCCACCACGAGAGCCAATCCGTATTTTGAAAATTCGGATTGCGGGATATTAATTGATTTAACTATATCGCTGTTGGGAATTATTTTTTTCGATTTAATTTCATCAGCAGTAAAAAGCAAATATTTAATTCCTGAAAAAGAATTATATATTTTTTTCTCAGCATTCAATATATCGCTATCAGCAATATAATCGGAATATAGCACCATATATTCATAGGCAACCGCTTTAGGGAATGAAACCGAATAGCCATCAGAAGTTACGCCAAACCCGGGATTCACAGTAACCTTGGTAAGTTTGCTGCTTGCATTTATTGTGTTGTCAAAATCCAGCCCGCTGATAATTCCGCTACCAATCATTTTTGAACGGGTTAATCGTTCCTGTTCTTCGACATAAGAAAATGAATTGTTTAAATCTTCGCTGGTCAGGAATTGACTTGTCCGGTAATATGGATATTTAAATATTTTCTGTTCCATTTTAAAAAAATGTTTGTTGTTTTGTTATTGAGTTTTTTCTAAAGTTTGTCCTATTATTACTGTTCGTGCTTATTGAGTTCTTAGTTTGATTCACTACTTTTTAATTTTATTTTTTATTTTACTTGTCAGTCTTCGATGAACTCAGACTGACCGATGAACTCAGACTGACCGATGAACTCAGACTGGCAAGTTTTATTAATTAATTTATACCGATACGGAACAGATTTGCATTTTTCTTATTTTGTTCCTATCGGTATAACTCGTTCTAATCAAATTTGCTTTTGCATTCTTAATAAGAACGATTACATATTATGGTTTTTTCTTTTTTATTGTTTTTGTTTTTGTAATAACTGTTGCTTTTGTTGTTTTCTTTTTAAGTGTTGGTAAAACCACTTCCCCTTCAAACGCCCAGTTCTGGTTACTGCCTCCTGCAAGAGCAGTGTTATCCAATATTACAGGAGTTTGTTTTACATTACCTGAAATAAAATCAAAAGGTTCATCCAATATTGATGGAGGATACATATTATTTAATGACGACAATGTTGCTACTGCATCGTTCAATGCTTTTTTATATGCAGAAATAATGGTCTTCACATTTTTATTCCCGGGGCTGAAAAGTTTATTCAATTGTGTGATGAAAGCTTCATAATTTGTTTCCATTTCAAACATTTGTCTTGGATTTATCCAGCAAATTTTTAATGCCACATGAGCGGGCATTTCAGTACGGATCTTTTGTTCCACAAAACGTCTGAACTCCATTCTCCCTGAAATATTAAGCCATCCGGGAACTACAACTGTAGCTTTCATGGAATACGGATCTTTAATGATTTTGTCAATGTTGGCATCAAAAATATTTCCATAATACAGTTTCAGGAATTCCTGTTTGGGACTTATAGTATCGCTGTATAATGGGCGGAAAAGAATATGTTCATAAATATGCAACCCGAAAGTTTTATTAAAATCTTCTTTGCTGTTGTTTTTAAAAATAATCTTATCAGGATTATCCGTTACAATTTCGGGCGCTAATAAACGGTTCACATTATTGGCATTTACTCCCAAAGCCTTGCTGATCCGGAATTCGAGCATGTTATAATTCCGCATGGAAAGAGGATGTGTATAATCAATAGCATGTGAACGATTGCCACTTATTTCGGGATAATGTTTTAAAAAATCTTTTTTATCGTGAATGATTTCATTGTTTCCCGGTTGAGAATATGACGAGCCTTCGGAATCCTGTATAAATTTAAAAATCGTATAATCAACAAATTTTTCATTGAAACGCGCCAGCAAATTATCGAGCAAGCGGTTGCGCCTGTCTTTCTCTAAATGTTCGGGCTCAAGAATTTGTAACTGGTATTTGCTGTAATCGGACAATAATTTATCGAAATCATAAATTTCAGAATCAGTCAACTGTTTATAATGATAGGTAGGCTCGGCTTCTTTATCGCGCCAGGAAAGAAGGTTTTTAACATCATTAAGTTGCGCCAGGTAATCGGCGAGCAGCTGATCGAAAAATAAAAGATATGCTTTTAATTGTAAACGCTGTGCTTTACGCAAATCGCTTTCACTATCCGAAATTCCTTCCCTGCCTACCATGTATGCTTTCGGAAATTCATCCTGTATGGAAATATAATTATCCAGCTCACGATTGTTTCCTGTTGGTAATGGCAGATCATTTACAAAACCTTCCGGCTCTTCCGAAAAATCAATCACATCGGTAATCCTGTATTTTTTTTCCGGCGTAGCAAGAAAATAAATCATCCCTTTACGGAAAATAATTTTATTCAACCTGTCAGCCGGTTCATCATTGATATCAAAACTAAAACGGAAAGATGAAGTTTTTTCATTATTCAGATGCAGACACGATTTATTAATATTTTCGCTGTTATCATCGTTGTATTTGTTGGTGAACTGAATACTGCGGATATTCAGCACTCCGTCAATATCCATAATAATATTTATCAGGTCGGAAGTGTGAAGTACTTTTTTACGATCAAAGGCATCGAGCTCATCATAATCAATAAAACCCCTTGTTACCGGGCTTCCCTGAAATATCTGTTCAATGGTTTTTCCTTTATCGAGCAGTTGCTGATATGTATAAAGCTTAATAGAAGGATTTACATATTCATAAATTCTTTTGTAAATTTCCAATAGAACTTCTTCTTCTTTCGCGTTTGGTTTTAATTCAATATCGCTGCAAATGCCTACAGGGACTTCATTCAGGATAGTGATTTCATCAAAGTCTTCGCAAATATTACGATGACTCATCAGGATACTTTGAATATAGTTCTTATAACATTCCTTATAGTTTTCGGAGTTAACAGGCAACTTAATATTTTTCTTGTACGCTTTTAGCGTTTCAAAAATATCTTCATGAACTTCTTTGATCACTTTATAATCTTCCAGTTCAATTTTTACTTTATAAAGTCCTTTTAACTTGAGTGCACCCTGTGAATTTGCGCTGACAAAAACATTGGTATTTGTTTTTGAGTCAAAACCGATGGCAGGAGTATACACTTCGTTATCTTCGGTTTCAAACCAAATATTTCTTACGCCGGGAACTTTATCAATGATGAGTTTCCTGAAATCGTTAATTGTAATAGGATGTGAAGTAAGAATTTTATCAGCGGAGTAAAAAGCATTTTTCATTTCAGGACCTTTAGCTCCGGCAGGTGTAAGTATATCCTGGATATCAAATGATGTACGGTATCCCAGATCGGTTAATGCGTAACATAATAATTCAAGAATAGTAACACCCGGATCATGTACGTTGTAATCGGTCCAGTATTTTCTGCCAAGTTTTTGAATATAATCTAACCCGTAGCTTCGAAGCAGATTATAATCTTCGGCTTCAATCCTTGCAGGATTTTTTTCTATAGTATAATCTTCGCTTGCTAACATATTCCTTCGGTACTTATTTTATGATTTTCTGATGATGTAAGAATTATATTTTCTTTTGAACCGCTAATGGCTTCACTACATTCTACAGAATTATTCTTCACTTCAAAAGTTGATATATAATCAATGTAAGGTCGTTCTTCAATAAAATTAATTATCTGCGATTTGTATATTGTTCCACCAAATGAAGGAACCTTTTCACTGTTGTTCATCCAGGGTGCAATGAATGATTTTATATCTTCATTCAGTTGATTGGCATAATATGTTTTATCATCGTAACCACTTGCCAGTTTTACATCACATTTAATGGTGAGCCTTTCATATTCGGGGCTGTTGACATTGATTGTTACAAACGGCGAAACATAAGCAGAAAGAAAAGTTTTAACTTCTTCAATCAATGATTTGCTTACACGCGGCTGCAACGGGTTTTTCTGATTTATTTTTGTTGTATCGGGAAGTAAAATGATATACACATTTCCGGGTGAATATTCAAACTCCGTATCGGTATGAGGTATACATTTAACCTTTAAAATAGAAGGAAAATATTCCAGTATCAATCTTTCGTAATCCCAAATATTCCATGAGCGGTCTTTATGCCGTAACCGTTCACTGATACGGGTATAAAAATTCTCATTTATTTCTTTTGCTCTTCCACCATAGGAATTATAAGGTTGAGAAACTTTTTTAATTCCTGTGATTTTTTTATCAAGTTTGGTAATTGTATTTGCAGCAATTCCATTTTCAAGATGTGAAGTTTCATTATCACAATTATCGAAAACCGCTTCCACAGCCTGTGTACAAACATTATCAAGTGCAGGAAAAGCATCACTGTCATATGGAACAATTGCTTTTAGCCATATCAGTCCATCAGGCATTACATAATGTTTACTGATAGCATTGGAATTCAAATTAAATTTTATTATTCCCGAACCGGAGAATCTTTGAGTTGAATCCTGCAACAGGTCGCTGTTCTCGAACTTTATCCATGTATCATTATAAAGATAATACCACTTGGGTTTATTATCGTCGGTAATGGTTTTATCAAAATTCCCGGAATTATTTTCCATGCGGAAATACAAACTTACTGTTTCGGCGCTTTGAATATTGCCAAGCCCAATGAGTAACTGCCCTTCATCGTCAAATGCTGGAACCAGCGATTCGGGGTTAGTTAATTTTTCATTTCCGAAAGGATGAATTTGAAATACCTGGTTTTCGCAGTAATCAATTTTTGCTGATGATGTATATTCAATATTCAGACTATTGAACTCAGGAGTATAAGGCTGTTCGGGAATTGCATAATTGCTTACAAATTTCCCTTCCATGTTTAACAAAGCCACAGCAAATAATTTTGAAAATTTACTATGACCGAAATCATAACCCAGTTCAATTTTTATAAATCCCGATTTAATGCTATGGTCAAATGAAACCGGTGTATCGTATGAAAACGCACCCGAAAGTTGCTCGTCTAAACTTTCTGTTTTAAAAACATTATGATTGTCTTTTCGCTGCAACATCATATCCCGCGAAGGGTCATAACGGACATCCGTAGCATAATCATTGCCTTTATTCAATTTTAAAGGTTTCCATTTTCCATTATCGAGAATAGAGACTTTACCGGGAGGATGACCGGGAGTAAAATCATCGAATTGATGTATATTGAAATATTTTTTCCTGTCTTCTATACTACCCGGGAAAAGTGAAGCAAGTGCATCGTTATATGTGTGATAATGTTTATCAATACGTCCGGGCAGACCTTTCCAGCTTAATGCAATATTAAATGAACGCAGGTATTTATTAAAAATATCATTGCTCCCGATATATAAAACCGATTTGTTTTTTACCGGCTGTGTGCCGAAAGGCAGGAATGGCTTGGTATTATCAACCACTCCCAAATCGTTTTGCATCAACAGGTTTTTTGCTCCGCTTACCTGGACAATAATATTTTTTATTTTTTCGGAAGTTATCGAATTAAAAGTATGATATGAATCATTTATATATGCTGCTTCATTTTTTAGAGTAAACCGAATTACAGGATGAGTCGTATTCAGTCCTGCCAAATGCACGTCTTCGCTGTATGGTAACACTGCAGGCAAACCTGTACCAATCTTTATTAAAAGGTAAAAAGGACTATTTTTTTCATCGGTATAATTATCATTAGCTTCCAGCTTTGCTTCGGTCCATCCTTTTTCAGATGTGTATTCAACAGTCAATCCTTCCGTATTGATTGAACTGACATTATTGAATTCTACTGTTATCCTTCGTTTTCCTTCTTTAAGGTTTAATACAGGTGAAGCGATTGCAAAACCAATATTTGCTTTTGTGTTTTGATTTGCATCGGAACCAAATGGCAGCCATCCTGCTGCAATTCCGTTTTCAATTACAGCGTTGTCAGTAGGCGCATCTGTTGAAGCATATATACCTAAAATTTTTGATGCGGAATTTTTCTTAACATAAATACTTTTCAATGATTCAACCTTTGCTTTGTTAACGACTAAATCATTTTCGGTTTTATAATAAAGTGTTTTCCCGTTTGCATCTTTGCCAGCAATTAAATCTGTTCCGGCAGAAACCATTACCTGTCCGGAATTTTTTTCTGTTTCAAAAATTACTGCAACTTTATCGGCTTCTTCATCACGAAGCTTGAGTTGTAAAATATTCTGGTAATAAAAATTTAAATGTTTTTCGGTTAATGTATTCAGGTTTTCCTGGGCAATATTGAATATTCGTAAAAATGCCAGAAACAAAGCAAGATGTGGTGATGTAGATGCTTTTGTCTCTAATTCTTCAATGGTAGTGAATTTAACTTTCTTCGTGGTGTAATCATAAATTTCTTCAAAAAAGTTTTGCCAGTTACCGTCTTCAATATTCAGGTCGTTACAGTATTTAACATACTTTGCATATTCGGCTGATTGCTTTACCAAATCGGTAAGCGAGCGTTCATCCAGTTTGATGTAATCGCTTTTCAAAGCATCGGGAAAACGCTCGGACTGATATGTTCCTTCTCTTTTTAAAGGATGTGGTATCTTGATACCATTGCTCATATTATGTGTTTTCTATTATTTAATTTAATTTTATTTAGTGCCTGAAGTTTATAAAGTTATTTGATTATTGAGTTATTTGTTTTCGTTTTTCACTTTTAATTTTTCACTCTTAACTTTATTTTTTTCTAAGTACTATTTTTATTTCACTAACGTTCCTTCTTCCAGATAAAATGGATAAACCAAATTATGTCTTGTATTTGTAGCCCTTATAGTGTATTTCACTTCAATTAAAATATTGCCTTCTTCTGCTAGTGCCGATAAAATAACGTCATCCGGTTTTACGCGGGGTTCATAATAAAAAATAGAAGTAAATACCAGGTCTTTGATATACGTTTTCAAAGCTGTATCAATAGGTTCAAAAAGAAGCACATCTAAATTACAGCCGTATTTAGGTTGCATCAGTCGTTCGCCAACCCTAGTTGCCAGCAAAACTTCAAGACTGTTCTTTATGTCTTCTTCATCAGAAATTGTTTTTACCGTTTTTTCTGTTTTCGAAAACTGCGGAGGAAAACTCCATCCGGTACCTAAAAAAGAATTTATTTCATCCATAAATTTATTGTCTCAATTTTTTAAACCTACCACACATTTCCTGCACCAGGCGTATAGCTGGCCGATATAATGCTTGTTGCCTGCAACACATTTGATTTAAGAATTCCTGATGCCGATACCATTGCTGCATCCATCTGTACCTGTGCTGCACTAATTTTAAGTTGCGCTCCCTGAAGTTCGATACTCCCCGGACTCATGATTTTTATTCCTGAAGATGTTAATGAAACTTCGCTCCCGCTTATATTTTGTAATTTTAATCCATTTGAATCAAGCGTAACTTTATTATAGTTTTTATCTTCCAGCTTAATTCCATTTGTATCAAGCGTGATCTTATTTCCGCTCTGATCTTCTATCAATATTTTCTGATCTTCTTCGCTGATGTTGATTTTATTCCCGTTCGGAGTTTCAATGGCAACACTTTTTTTATCATCATCGAATTCCATTTTCATTTGCTCGCGGGTATAAATACCTTTGATATTATTTGCATCTTCGGCAGTAACCGGAGCCGGAAGCGCGCTGCTGTTAAGCATTCCAAGTACCACTGCACACCCAGGGTTATCATCAATAAATCCTACAATGACTTCATCATCAATTTCGGGACGGAAAAAAGTTCCCCGATTATTTCCTGCATCAAGCGTTGAAACCCTTGCCCAGAAAGTATTATCGCTGTCGGTAATTATTGGTAATTTGATGAGTATACGATGCTCACCTAAAGGGTCATCCTGTAACTGCATTACTTTTCCTATCTGCAACCCATGTATAGCCGGTAATAATCCGTTAGCTTTACGATCAATAATATTATCAAATCGTTCTGCAAATGTTTTATTATCCAGACCAAACTGGATATTTGTTATCCAATGCCCTCCGTTAATTGCATGGCTGACAGCCGAAACAAGAGTTTTGCCATTAAACCTGTCGCCTACTCCCGTAAGTTCTATCACATCACCGGGATTAATATCAGCATAACCGATAGATTTAACCCGTCCTCTTATTCTTGAAAAATTATTTTTTTGAATTAATGATTCTGTGAACTTATCAATTTCACCATTGTCCTTTAAAGCAGAATTAATATTTACATTATATTGCTCCTGACTTAGCGCTGTAGCAATATTGGAAGCTGTTATATTTCCCTGTTCTATTTCATTACTTTCGCCAGATTGCTGAATCTCGGTTAATTCCTGGCTGGAATAATCCCACGATGTGGCTTTATAATTCTGGAATGATGTACGTGCATCCATTTCCGCTTCAAATTCAAGAATAGATGAACCATAGGAAAGTGTAAGTTTTGCATCAGCAGAAATATCAGGTTTTTTTACTACTATTTTATCATCATGAGTAAAAACAAGACCCGAATTGGCTTCTGCACGCATATTGATAAAATCCCAGTCGCTGCAATTAAATTGCATCAGTGATTCATGAGATACATCCGTAGGATCAACATCTTTATCTAAACCGTATTTATCAATTATTTCTTCAATAATTTCGCTATCCGATTTTTCATTGAAAACTATATTGTTTCTTGTTAAAGCGCTTTTGTACGCTTTATTTTTTAAAGTAATATTAAGTAACGAGCCTTCGTTCCGCATTACTTTAATTCCATGCTTAACAATGACACCCTTAAAAATTGTTGAATCCTCGCCCTGATATCCGGCTTGGATCTCAACATTCTTTCCTACAATAAAATCATCGGTATTGCTTATTTCAAAATCTTCGGATGAAACGTTTCCGTCCAGAATATTTATTTCTGCCTGTGTAATCTTATTATATTCCTTGGTAACAGAAATATTCATTACCTGGTAAGTCGAATTGATTTCAGCGCCTTCAACTAAAATTTTGAAAGTGGGAACATCGTGTATTGCCGCTATAGGAACTACTGGCATTATTTTAATTGCTTAATGGAGGAAAATAAATTTCCGTACCGGTTTCAATTTTTCGAAAATTATTCAGATTGTTTTTTGCTGCAACATCCAGATAATAGTCATTATTCTTATAAATCTTATTTGCAACAGAAATCAATTTTTCGTTTTGTTTGATAACTCTTTTATGAGTCATGTCAGGCGAATTCTTGCTGTTGATCATTTCACTCAATTCCTGATCCAGGGCGCTGGCAAACGTGCAATTTATTTTTGCACGTATAGGTTTACCGGCAGGAGTAAAAAGATTATATGTAATATTTACATCTTTCAAAACGCATTTCAGCAGAACAGCTCCATATTTAATCATAACGTAATCGGGGCGGTGTTCATCTGATTTATAATGGTAAATCACATTTAATAATTTTACCACTTCTTCGGGAACATCAACAACTGCTTCGCCTGTAGCTCCTGTACCATCAATTACAAAATCAAAAACATAATTCTGTGGTTTGATGCTCACAAAATTCATTTCGCTTGAAGTTGAGCCCGGCGCCTGACTTTCCGAGCGCTCTACCTGTAGTTTTAATGAAAGCGTATTTGGGTTGAACATCACTGAATATTCACCTGCATCCTTATCCTCTTCAGTAAAAGCGTTGTCCTTATATGCTTTGAAAGTAAGCTTGGTGAGTTTACCGGTAAATATGTCGTCAAGAATGCTCATCGTTCATTTTTGTTTTTAATTATTTTAGTCAGCTCATCAACTACTTTTTGATATTTTGCCGAATCGCAACATGATGATGAAGTTTGCTGTGTACCGGAATTATTATTATTCACTTCCGCGCGAATGACAAGTTCATTTATTTGAATAGGCATATTTATTTTTATTTGTTAAAATGAGATCTAATGTTTGGTTATATGTTGTAAGGTTGGGCTGCTGGTTTGGTTTATAGTAAATAGTTATTAGTTAAGGTTTAATAAACACCATTTACTATCAACTTCTGACTAAACTAGCTGCTCAACCATATAACCATTGACCATTATAAAATTTTAAATTAAGTTCATTTGTTTCGAATATTTATAAGCCAGTTCAAGAGTTTCAACTACTACTGAATTATCCTGGGCTTTCAAATCGGTAACTTGAATTTTTACCGGGTAAGCCGAATAAAAAATCCAGTTTTTTACCGGGATGTGGGTTTCATTCAGTAATGAAACGATTACTGTACAAGGACTGAATTCCATATTATAGATTGCATCTTCCACCCATTTTGTCAATATGGAAGGCAATGGAGACAAAGCCCTTTTAAGAACAAGGTTCGGAAATTTTGCTTTAACAGGAAGTTTGTGAGTATACCTGTTTTCGCCACCTTCAGCAAGTTCTTCAACTGTAAGTTCTGCCGACAATCCGGTAACTTCATGGAAACGCGAATCTATTTCAGCTCCGAGCATTTCAATAAAAGTTACCTTAAAATGAAACCCTACAAGCGGATACCTTTCAATAAAAGCCATTTTATAAAACTTATGAACGTTCTACAGAAATGCCTTCATGAGCCAGCTCCAAAGTTTCTATTGAAACTTCATTTCCTGTTGCTTTTAATGAACCACCATCAACCTTTACCGGGAATGCATTACGCACTTTCCATGTAATAACCGGTTCATGTTTTTCATTAAGCAAAGAAATAGTAATATCTCGGCGTTCAATAGTATTCAGTTGATGGGTATTCCACCATGTAAAAAATTCATTGTCGCCTTGCATAGCACCACGTTTCAGCGTGATGTTCCCATACTTCTGCATACCCGGCATTTTTACTGTTGAATAATCAGGACTTAAACCATCGCGATATTCAATAACCTGTGTTTCCACGTTAAGACCGGAAACTTCTGAGAAACTGATATTGGTACCACCCCATTCTACTCTGAAATGAAATACTGGTAATGGATATTTTGTTGCCATATTATTTTGATTTTTTTTAAGTTCTTATTATGATTTTTATTCTCCTGCCGCTAAGGCTCAAAGTCCTAAAATTTCACGAAATCTGATTTTAAATTATTCCTAATTCGTGAGTCTTCGTTCCTTAGAGCCTTTGTGGCGATTAATTATTTTTATGATTCCTGTAATTTATGAGAGAAACGTAAGATTATGAATTCGGCAGGACGTACAGCAGCCATGCCAATTTCAATGATCATGCGGCCTTCAAGAATATCCTGTGCGGTCATGGTTAATCCAAGACCAACATTTACATAATATGCATGTTCAGGTTTTGCGCCTGCCAATGCGCCTCTGCGCCATAAGTTGTTCAGGAAGCTATCCAATTGTCCGCGAACTCTTGCCCATGTGTTTGCATCATTCGGTTCAAACACAGCCCAGCCTGTTGATTTCTTAGAACTCTCTTCAACAAAATTAAAGAAGCGGCGAACAGGAACATAACGCCATTCATTATCATTACCTGCCAATGTGCGTGAACCCCATACCAGAATACCTTTTCCGGTAAACGTACGTATTGCATTAACTGACTTACCTGCATTCGGGTCGATGTTCATGTTTTCCTGAATAGAATCATTTATAAATTCAGAAACACCATTCACTGAGCTTACACTAACATTTGCCGGGGCTTTCCATACGCCACGGTCGCGGTCAACTGCTGAATAAATACCTGCAATAGCGCCACTCGGAGGGAGTAATGTAGCTTTTGAATTCAACACGCTCAAAATATTATTATAGAAAGGAATATAAGGAATGATAGCTTTTTCATAAGTATCTTCATAACCTATGCCTGTCTGCTGAATCAATGAAAGACTATTCTTAATTGCATAGAAAACATCTATCTCTGCTTTACCTGTTAACGGGTCAGTTACAGGAACAACATAAGAAGTAAAATCAAAACTACCGCTTTTAAATTTTCCTTTATAGGTAGTATAATTTGTTGTGCTTAGAAAAATAAGTTTATCAATAATTTTTGAAGTGATGATGTTTGTTGAAACCACACTTACTGCTGATGCAAGAAATTCACTGTTGGTAATAAGTTTTGTTTTCACCATAGCATCGGAATTCGTGGCTAACATACCATCTATTTGCAACAACAGATTCCATAACCTCAGGTTTTGATTTGCTGTTGACAATGCTTTGAAATCACTTTCATTTAACAACGCGGTAACTGTAGCGCTGAATTCACTATCAATATTATTGTTATCTGTAATGACCTGTTCCAGTGAAACAATGCGGTCTTTAATCTTCACGCCATTTTCGTCAACATCGGTATCCGTTAAATAATTCTTTATTGTAATTTCTGAATTGATATCTTCAAAATGGAATGTTTTTGTATAAGTTGTTGAAAGATATGGATGATAAACTGCGCCATATTTCAGGTAGTTCATTCCTACATTATTTCTGAAAGCTTCAATATCTTCAGAAAGAGAATTCTCTTCTTTAATATCCATAATGGTGAAACGGTCGCCTAATGTAGCGCACTGCATTAATGCTGCCTGTTGTAATGCGCCAAGCTGAGCAACATCAAGACCAACAGCATCAGGGAATAATATTAAAGTAGGTTCATCATATTTTTTCAAAACATCAAGCCCAGCTTTAAATTTTGTGTTATCGGCAAAAAGAGTTGCTTCGGTTTCATCATAAGTTCCAACAGAAATAATATAACATGCACCACCGCCATTATCATAGAACAAACGGATGCTATCGTATAAAACAAACTTGCTGTTCGATAATGAGCAACTATCGGCAACAGGCATATTATTACTGTCAAGAACAATTGCGCTTGGAGTATATGTTGGACCTATTCCGAAATATTGTTCATATTCCAGTAAGCTGGTGATACGAGTTGGTATTTCATTCAGATCGCCGTCGAGAATTTTTTTTGCCATTTCAGTAAACCCTATAAATGCCGGGATTGCTGTTTCAACTTCGGCTACTGATGGAGGGAATTTTACGATTTCTTCTACATAAACTCCCGGTGTTTTGTAAGATGTTGCCATGGTTTTTGATTGTTTATTTTTTAGTTTATAATCTTATTTATTTCTATTTTTTATTTATTGTTTTTGTAAACTTTATATAATTTGTATCAAGCCAGTTTGTATCAAAAGGCAGAAAACTATTTTTCAAAATTTTTATCAAAGCCGTACAACCATTGAATTCACTGGTAGTATCAATAAAATAATTTGTAATAAAACTTCCAATTTCCAAAGTATAAACTCCCGATTGCTGATTGCTTAAATCAATGCTGCAATTAAAATAATCGTCATCATTTTTTTTAGAAATATTCTCGGAAATAATATTACCATCCTGATTTTTTATTTTCCATGATGCTTCATCTGCGCTACTTAACCCGCAATCCGTATCTTTTACGTTTACTGAAAAAATTACAGGTTTCAAAATTATTTTTTGATAAATTAATTCAACAGAAGTTGATGTGCTGTCTTTTTTTTCTCCTAAATATATTTGAGGAAAGCTATATTGCACATCAGATGTATCAGGGAAAAAATTTAAATTATTCAATAATGCAGAACTGTTGAAATATAATTTAAAATATAAGGCTTGGTTATCGTCCAAAACAAATTGCGGAACTATTTTCCCGGCATCACTTTCATCCTGCGAACCCTGAAAATAAACAAGAATGCCACCTTCATATGAATGATATCCCAAATCATGATTCTTCATCAAAACCAATGTTGATGCTGATGGAATAATCATCACATCCTTATTGCTTGTTGATGAATCCTGTTCATAATTGATATCAACTGAAAAATATTTTTTATATAATGACCAAAGCATTTTTTTAATTATGATTTACGTAATATATCAAAACCAATTCCACGTACTTCGCCAACATCACCAAGTTTCTTGTTATCCTGTATGCTCAATAATTTCACTTTATATAAAACCGATGGAACTATTTTACTTCCCATAGTCTGCCATAGGCTGTTATTCTGCTCGAATGACAATGAATACAATTCAATTATCAATGATTCAAGATTTGTGATTTCTTTTGGAAAATCATCTTTTTCAAAAACATTTTTGCCCTGAAAAATAGTAATGATATGCGATATTTGTTTTAAAGCTTCAGTATAATCGGTTTTCTGCGCCGAAAAAAGTATATACAGATTCAGTTTTATTTCAGGGTTTACAATTTTATAACTGGAGTCATAAACATTCTCTTTTCTATAATGATTCTGATTCTTATAAAATTTTTCTTCTTCAATATTAATCAAGGTAATATATAAACTATCGGAGGATCCCTCTTTACTAATGCTGTCAATTTTAGTTTCTACAGGAGCTCCAAGCCGTGAATTCAATTCTTCGCTTACATACTTTTTTATAAATGTTAATGCATTGTCAATCATAGCTTATACCTTATATATACATAATCAAATATAATTTTTTTGCTTAAATATATATTATTATCGATTCTTATAATATTTTTTTGTTTGAATAGAAATTAAAGTGTGCCAAAAATAAAATAAAAATGTAACTTGCAAGCAATTTTTTAATTTTTTTTGATTTTTTTAAAACGATTAAGATAAAAACTGTATGTCGGTCAATAGTTTGATAAACCGATTAGCCATAAATTTTAAATATTCTGATGGTATTGAAAGGGGAATAGCATTACCACTCAGCCAGGAATATTATGAAACGCTCATTCAACCTGCAATAGAGAAGGTTTTTGAAAAGTATAATCAATATGATATCCGAATCGAAAAGTTAGAAATTGATTTAAATAATTTAAGCATTGAAGAAATTCCTTTCCGTTTAACTCAATTTTTAGAAGAAGAGATCATAAAATATATCAGGAATAATAAACCTGAAGATTTTAAAAATCCTGAAATAAACTATCAAAAAAAAGAACCTGATTTAAACGATAAAACCCAGGCATTTATCTACTATCTGAAACATGCTATAATCCCTTGGTACTACTGCGGTTCAGACTTATTCGATATAAGTAAAATCACCTATGATATTTTCGTCCGTGCTGAAATAAAAATTGATTTTATTTATAATTTATTACATATTATATCCGGTGATAAAATTGCACTGCAACGATTTTATTATTTAACCGATGATGAAATTCTGGATAAAATACTGGTATCAATTACAAACGCTACTGAAATAAAAACCATTTACGAAATCATTACAAGGTCGATTGAGAAATTAAAAAGAAAACAAAAAGAAGAATTACGAAAAAGTTTTTTCGAATCGATCATACGTGAATCGTATTCAGGGCAAATGAATATGGATAAGGTCATACATACTTTTACTGACATAATTCTCCAACAACCACGATCCAATGTTTTAAAGAAAGAAATAACTACAGCCTTGATAATTTCTTCACCTGAAAAAAGAATTGCATCTATAATGGAAATTTTTTCAAAGCATATTTCAGAGAAAAGAATTTTTATCAAATCAATGTTGTACAACCAAGATGAAGATATTTCAAAATTAAATGATCGTTATTCTACGGAAACTTTCGCGGATTCAGATACAAAAAAAAGAATTCAAATTACCAATGCAGGTCTGGTGATTTTAAACCCTATGATAAAAAACCTTTTCGATGCATTGGGATTTATTGATTCGGGCGGAAAATTCAAATCAGAAAATTTGCGTCAGCGTTCTGTTCATATTCTGCAATCGATTACCGGATTACCAGGAAAACATTATGAACATTTATTACCCCTGAATAAAATTATTTGCGGCATGAATATGCTTACACCTGTTGACCCCATATTCCGTATAAAAAAACAGGAACGTGATGAAATCAACGATATGATTAAAGCGGTACTGGAATATTGGAGCGCGTTAAAAAGCACATCAGTAAAGGGTTTGCAGGAATCATTTATCCAACGTAAGGGAACGATAGAAAAAAGCGACAAAGACTGGATACTGCGTGTTGAAAATACAGGTATTGACTTGCTTCTTGATGAACTTCCCTGGAGCATTAATATTTTAAATTATCCGTGGAACGATTATATTATACATGTTGAATGGAAACATTAGAATTAAAAAAACAAAGCATTAATAAACTGGCTGCAAACGCCGCATTTATTGAACAAGAATTAAAATGGTTCAGTGAAGTTGTAAATACTCGATTAAAAATTTATTTTAATCATGATAGTATTTTTTCATCGATAGAAGAAATACCTGCACCTGAAATAGAAGGAACTCAAAGCCTATACGAGAATTTTATTGAGTCATATAAACTGAATCGTATGGACAGGATTTGTTTAATGCTTTCATTTGTGCCACTATTAAAACCACAATTATTCGATTGCTTCAATATAAAAAATGCCAACACCGACCAGCGCTTTACTGAATTCGGCTGTATTCGCGGCAATCATCATAATGGACTGATACCAACTTTCGAAACACTTTTATTTATTATTGCCGGAGATAATATTTCTGAGCGACTGAATTATATCAATTATTTTCATCATCATTTTTTATTCAAAAAAAGAATGCTGAATTTTGAATTGATATCAGAAAATGAACCTCAGCATAGCGCTATTATTACACCATCTGTTGATTTAATTGCAACACTTATTAAAAGCGGAAAATATTCTCCTGAATTTTCAATGAGATTTCCGGCACGTAAGATTACTACTGAACAACGCTGGGATGAGCTGGTACTTGATGATACGATATTTTCTCAGATCAATGAGATCAAAACATGGATTGAACTGGGCGATAAAATGCTTGATGAATGGAATCTGCGTCGCAAAATGAAACCCGGCTATCGAAGTCTTTTTTACGGACCTTCAGGGTCAGGAAAAACTTTTACTGCAACATTACTTGGGAAGTATACCAACAGGGATGTTTATTGCGTTGACCTTTCGATGGTGGTATCAAAATATATTGGAGAAACTGAAAAAAATCTTTCAAAAATATTTGAAAGCGCAGAAGATAAAAACTGGATTTTATTTTTTGATGAAGCTGATGCATTGTTCGGGAAACGTACCAACATCAAGGATTCGCATGATCGTTATGCTAACCAGGAAGTTTCGTATTTACTACAACGTGTTGAAGATTATAACGGACTTGTTGTTCTTTCAACAAACTTAAAAACTAATATTGACGATGCTTTTGCGCGACGTTTTCAAAGTGTGATTCAATTTACCATTCCTAATGCAGAACAGCGCGAACGTTTATGGAAGAATACTTTTTCCGAAAGAACTGTTTTCGCTAAGGATGTTAACCTTACTGAAATAGCCGAAAAATATGAAGTTACGGGGGGGGCAATATTGAATATAGTCCGCTATTGCTCACTAATGGCAATGAGCAGGAATAATAATATCATTCTTAGCTCTGATATTATTAATGGTATCCGAAAAGAATTTCATAAAGAAGGTAAAACAATTTAATTGAAAAAATTAAATATCATTTATTATGAAATATCCATGCAAACGTAAATTTACACTAACCGTGATGAATAAAATCAAACAGGAGTTTGATCAGGAATTTACTTTGGCATGGATATTCACGAGCTTGCTAGTGTTGCGCCCCATGAATATCGGGGGTGGGAGCAAGCCTGCCCGACTGGCAAGGCGGGTAACAAAAAATATCATTTCTGACAACATACATATTTTATAAACATTATCATTTTTATACAGATGAAAACAAATGACCTAAGGAAAAAGCTAAAATGTATTTTTAGAACCACTATAGTTATTATTTTCTTTTTATTATCATTCCGGGTGAATGTAAATTCACAACCGGTCAATCATATTAATCAATCAACACAGCATCTTTCGCTCCTTAAACGATCTCTAAGATATTATACGAATACAGGAAAACCCGACACTGTAATTAAAAGCGGGGATAAAACAGAAACATTTGAACAAAAGTCGATACAAAATAAAAAATTATCGGGGTTACTACTCCCGGAAATTTATATAAGCACAATTAAGAACGGAAACAGGCAGGTTTCTTTCAGTATTTTTATTGACACCACCTTTTCATTAGCTTATGATGCATCAGCAAATAAATACACCGGTTCATTCAAAATCACTCTTCTTGAAAATACAACTGCGAATACTGAAGAAAAAAAATTAAAAAAACCTGTTTCTTTAGATTTATGGGTTAATCAAAATGTAAAAGTTTCTCCTGAAAAAATAAATATTGATCACATCAACTATCCTCCAACCGAAATAAAAATAACTGACCAATCTTCGGATAACCCTGTTCCCATTAAGGTTATTACCAGTTTTAATTCCAAAGGCTACACTGTTCATCTGAATAAAGAAACGATACTATATATTGAAACCGATGAACAATCCGTTCAGGGTTATGGAGTAGAATCGATCCCCATAAATATTTCTTTGAAAAATTTTACCGGAAACGAAAATATAAAAGTTACCATAAGTACAGATAAAGGCATTGTAAATCCACAGCAATTAACCCTTTCGAAAGAATCTCCAAATGGCTCAGTAACCCTAACTTCAGCAGGAACCAGTAAATCAACAATAAGAATAAGCGCTAACGGTTTTGCAGATAACACAAAAGTTTTCATGTTTGTATTTCCCTGGATGTTCATCATATTTTCTTTATTAGGAGGCGCACTTGGTGCAGTGGTTAAAGTTTTAATGAGAAGATACAAAAAAAATGCTTTGAAAAATTTAGTGCTGGGTTTATTGACCGGATTTATTTTTGCCATTCTTTATTATGTATTGGGAATAGAAATATTTGATGCAAAATTAAACCGCAACATCAATGAATTTGCTGTTTTAGGAATAAGTTTCCTTGGCGCATTATTCTGGGGAACAATTTATAATTCCATCGGCAAAAAATTATTTGGACAAAAAAATTAAATGTTATTTATTTTAAGCATAAGATTACGTTCGCATGTCAAAAACAAATATACAAGTTGCAAAGCCTGTTCCTGTAAATCAAAATAAGAGCAATCCGAGTACAGTGATTTCCTGTTCATCGAAATCTACAGACCTTACTACTGACCTGATTCAACTAAAACCTGATGAGAATTTTAATTGGATGAATGAAAACAGTTCGATCCAAAACAGAATAACATCTGAAATATCGCAGCCCAGTAAACAAAACATCATTCAACCCAAACTTGAAGTTAGTCAGCCTGATGATGATTTTGAAAAAGAAGCCGATTCAACAGCTGATATGATAATGCGTAAATCATGCTGTGGCAGCAGTGAAGAGGATGAAAAAATACAACCAAAATTAAACTCTGATTTCATTACCCGGCAATCACAAGTAAAAGAAAAAAATATTACCTCCATAAATTCATCATTAGAAAATCAGATCATCCATTCAAATAGCAGCGGCAATCCACTTCCCGAAAATACACGCACATTTATGGAAAGCAAGTTTGGCGCCGATTTCAGCAATGTAAAAATTCATACCGATTCCAATGCTGTTCAATTGAGTAATATGTTAAATGCACAAGCATTCACTCATGGAAATAATATTTATTTCAACAGCGGAAAATTCAATCCCGGGAACACTTCAGGAAATCATCTACTGGCGCATGAATTGACGCATGTATTACAACAAAGCAATGGACTAAAAAAGATATCACGTGCTTATTATAACGTGGGTAATAGTCGTGTGAACATTGATTATGGGAATGTGGTTTATCACGATAACACACTTGAATACCAAAGTCAGATTGAAGAAAATTATGCAGACTGGACCGGTCAACCTGCAACTGCAATACAAACAGAAGTAAGTACACTTTCTAATCCTCAGAAAAGATGGCTTCTTTTTGCTATAGATGTTATTACAGACAATCCTATATCATCTTTAAATAAAGTTGAAGCTGTAGAAAGATTAATCAATCATGCACCTGAAGCGCTATATGCTCCTTTGGATAATTACGATTGGCATAATCCTGTGTTTGATTTTGAAAATGAAGTTTTACGGGTAAGCGGTTGGTTTGAATTAGCATTAACCGCAGGGCTTACTCCACCAAGCGCACAAGATCAAAGTTTATTAGATATTGCATACAATCATGAATTAACAACAAGTAATAATTCCGGTTCAACTTGCCCGGCTACAAGAAGTGCAACTGAACAATTGGATGAAGCTGCATTGCGAAGCGACTTACCTCCTTTAATGCGTACATACCTTCAGAATAATGTAAATAGACTTACAGGCAGAGGTGTACAATCGCATAATGTTTCTGATATTTTACCTATAGCTGATATTGTACAACGTGAAGCTTTGCAATTTTTTTCACCATACATAGGAAATGGAAGTGCAAAAGATTTTTTACAAACATGGCAGTACTCATCGCATTTAACAAGTAGTACAGCAACAAATGCAATACCTGCAGATACAGGATTTTACTTCCTACTCAACAGATCCAAAGGTGAAGCCGACAGTAGTGGACTTTTTCAACGTGTAAAATATGATTCCCGTTGCGAAGCTGACCGACTGGTTTTAGAAGATATCATCACTCAATTGCTTACTGAATCAACCGTACAGACACAATTAAATTCCATCTTATCGTGGCAAAGTTTTACATCACAGGATAATGACGGAGCCGAAATGGTTATTAATTTACAATATTTTTCTGACCAGGATGCGTGCGAAAGAAGATGGATACTAGTGAATACATTGTGTCATGAATTAATTCATGCCTATGTTCATCCAAATTTTAGCGGCTTAGCAAATGGAAGAAGAATAGTTATAGAAGGATTTACCGAAGTACTTGGTGACCAACTCTACACCCGCATAAGAACAAAGGCATTAAGCGATCCATCATTTCGTGCTCTATTTGAAACAGGCATAAGCGCCAGCGCCCCTATACCTGAAGCTCAAACAGGCTATGGTGATGATGGCATATATGCAGATCGTATAAGAGTAATTGTTGGTGAAGATAATTTCCGTGCAGCCTATTTCCTTGGACAAACAACACTGGCAGGGCTTCAACCAAAACTTTTCATAGGAAACATTGACAATGAATTTGAACGCGAAGCCGATTATGTTGCTGACAGGATAACAATGAATATTGAACAAAATATCCAAAGTTCAAATATTACCAAAATTCAGCGGCAACCAATGCCCGAAAATCCAAAAGCCACTGTTGTTGAAGCAACCGATGCCGATATAAAAGAGTTTGTTAACTCAGCTATTGATTATTTAAATGAAGCTGCCGATTATTATAAGCTTGCAAAATTTGATCAGAACAGGTTGGATAGCGCCATGAAACAAATTTCACCTATGGCAAACATTTATCCTGAAATGATCAAAACACGATTAAATGATGATGCAGATGTTTTGAAAAAATTTAAAGATGCTTTTAATTTAGCTATCCGGAATTTATTCATAAAAGCAACTGCCGATATTCCTAATACTACTATTATTCAGCTTTATATGGCAAACCTGCAATTCCTTCCAGAATGGGCAAGACCTGATGTAGCCAGTTTTAATCTTAAAGATGACAAACAACGAAAAGATTTTATTACCAACCTTACCAAAGCATTTAATGTTTCTACACTTTTCCAAAATTATCCGATAACAGATAATGCTTCATTAGAATCACTTTTAAAATATTTACTAAGCTTAGTATCCGATTCACAAAATTTAATTGCTGATAAACTCAATAATGATGCAACTCTTGTGGCATCATTAAAAAGCGCTTACCGAAGTACAATTGAACAAATTCTTTTCAAAGCTGCAACAGCATTGAATAAAAACACTACCGATTTATTTTTACAATATCGTTATGGCTCAAAAACACTGTTACACGAATGGGCCGACAAAGAAGTTGCTAATATTACAGTTGCAGTACCTATAGGAACTTCACCCGATCCTATTTCAGGAAACATAACATTTTCATATAATGGGTTTGACATCACTATTGAACCCGATGGTTCGCAATCAGATGAAGGTGCAGAAACCAAATTAAGTTTAAACTTTACAAATAAGATTGGAAAAAACTGGGATGAAAAAAATATTATAACAAGCTTTACTCCTCCAATCACTCCAACAATAACAATCAAAACAAACTACGGCCCTTTATCCACAGCAGCATCAATATCGGGTTATGGTCGTGGCACTACTGCTGAAGATAAACGACTAGGAAATACTTCTCTTGGATATCATGAAAAATCACATAGCAGGAATTATCTTAAATATATTGTGAATAATCCGGCTCCTGTATTTGCAGGAAAAACAGGCGATACAAAAAAAGTATTTACTGACGCTGAAGCTAAATATGTTAAAGCACTAAAAGCTTATGTTCCCGACAACGAAAGAATATCAGAACTAGATACCGACTGCGTTGGTTCACCTAATATTGTGCAATATCACACTAATAAAGGAACGAAAACTAAAGTAAAATGTCCATAATATTAATCTTATCTTTATAAATATGTCCAGACAATTTTTTCAAATAAAAAATGCGAAACCTGTTAACTATAATGAAAACAAGGTTAACAACAAAAGTTCTGAAAATATTATTCAGCGAAAAACTGATGACCATTTTTCCTGGATGAATGTCAATACTGAAATTCAAAACAGGATTAACCAGAATATTTTTCAACCGGGAAAACAAAATGTTGTTCAGCCAAAATTGGAAATAAGTAAACCCGGCGACTATTACGAAAGAGAAGCCGACACGATGGCTGAAAAAGTGATGTCAACAAATAATTTTTCTTTTATTAAAACCGAAAAAAATCAAAACAAAAATTCTATTTCACCTTTTTCAAACTCAGGAACAACAGCAAATTCACAACTTGAACAAGAACTTCAGGATTCAAACAGTAATGGCAACTCATTATCAAATGATGTTCGCACTTTCATGGAAAGCAGGTTTGGCACTGATTTCAGCAATGTAAAAATTCATACTGATTCAAATGCGGTTCATATGAACAGGATGTTGAATTCGCATGCCTTTACTCATGGAAATAATATTTATTTTAATTCAGGAAAATATAATCCTGAAAGTAATTCAGGAAAAAATTTATTAGCACATGAACTTACACATGTAGTGCAGCAATCTTCAAATTCAGCTCCCAGTATCCAAAGAGACGGAGAAAACAATGATGCATTTTCCTTTAATTTCGATTTATTACCTCCTGCATTAAAATTCAGGCTGGGTTCATTCATGCTCAATGTTAATACCAGTTCCAGTGAATTTAATTTTACACAAGGTTTGATGAGAACAACTCTCGGATATTCTTATGGAAGTGATATTTATTTAGGCAGTAGTGGTGGCGGATTCAATTCCCGAATAGGATTTAATCCTTCATCCGACCAGATTTCATTGGGACTCGGATATGACCAATTCAGGCTCAACACCTCATTTAACCCCTCAACAACATCATTTGGATTAGGTCTGGGTTACGGTTCTTCACTTCTTCCCATGCCATCAGAATTAAGTTCCAGTGTTTACAGAGGTGAAGCAGGAGCTGAAAGTGCATTGGGTTCTTTAGGTTCGATGAGTAATCCATACAGCTGGTACACTCAAAATGGCGATAACATTGATGCGATCATGAGCGCGGTTAAATCAACAACATCAATAGGTGATGCGCAAGAAGGAAGTTTTGGTGCAGGACTAAGGTTTACTTATAATCCCCAGTCAGGAGCAATTATTTATGGCGGAATGCAGTGGATCTTCTGATAAACTTCAAGAACCAATCCGTCTTAGGTGGACAATACTTAAAGAAAGATATTTTTAAATTGGAGATTTGAGATTTGATTCTTTAACTTTCTGCTTAATTCATCATTTCTTTTTTCAAAGTATTCCAATAACTTTTTCCGTAGGAAACAAAAATTTCTTCACCAGCTTTAATATTTCTCGATGCCTTAATATATGCTTCGCCCTTTATAATTTCATATCTTGCATTGTTACGCAATCCCTCAACACGTGTTAAACCTGCAGCATCATTGGCATATCTGCCTTTTGCCCACAATGTATACTGAGCATCAATACATCTTCTCTTACTAATAAATAAATAATATCCGCCAAAGCCTTCCTGTTCTTCATTGCGCTTTTCACATTCTTTCCATGTTATTCTGTCGCCATCATATTTTACGATAATATCTCCTCGTTTAAAATCCTTTTCAGCCCATAAACCCATTCCTGATGATGGTATCTGCGATTCTTTTACTTTAAGCATCTTTAAAAAATTTAGTTGTACAAAAATAGCAGAAATAGTTCTATTTAAAAACGTAATCATAAAAAAACATTTAACATTTTTTGATTTCATCAATCGAAAATGTTGTTAATCCCGCTAAAAAATCGTTTTTTTGCAAAAAAAATAATATGGAACATTTCAGAAGAAATAAGATTAAGGATCTGATGAAAAATCCTGAATCTGTAGGCATCGGAAATAGTGTTACTGTTAAGGGTTGGGTTCGTACCAAAAGAGGAAATAAAAATGTTGCTTTCATCGCTTTGAACGATGGATCAATCATTCACAGCATTCAAATTGTTGTGGATGTTCAAAAGTTTGATGAAAATATTTTAAAACAAATAACCACAGGCGCATGTATCGGGGCAAGCGGAACTCTTGTAGAATCGCCGGGTGCAGGACAACATGTTGAAATTAATGCAACCGCAATTGAAGTATATGGAACTGCCGACAGCGAAATTTATCCGCTACAGAAAAAAGGACATACATTAGAGTTCCTTCGTGAAATAGCCCACCTTCGTCCACGTACCAATACTTTTGGCGCAGTTCTCCGAATTCGTCATGCTATGGCTTATGCCATACATAAATATTTTAATGATAATGGTTTTTATTATTTGCATACTCCTATAATCACTGGTTCGGATGCAGAAGGCGCAGGAGAAATGTTTCGCGTAACAACGCTGGATATTGAAAACACACCTAAAAAAGAAGATGGCACAATAGATTTTACAAAAGATTTTTTTGGAAAACCCACAAACCTTACTGTTTCCGGTCAACTGGAAGGTGAGTTAGGCGCCATGGCTTTATCGCTTATATATACTTTCGGTCCTACGTTCCGTGCAGAAAATTCAAATACACCAAGGCATTTAGCCGAGTTCTGGATGATTGAACCCGAAATGGCTTTCTATGAAATTGAAGACAATATGGAATTAGCAGAAGATTTTTTAAAATATCTTATTCGCTATGCTTTGGAAAATTGTTATGACGATTTGGAATTTCTGAATAATATGTATGACAAGGAATTGATTGATCGCCTGAAATCTGTAACTGATAATGCTTTTGAACGATTAACATATACAAAAGGTGTTGAAATCCTTGAAGCATCGGGACAAAAATTTGAATTCCCGATATCGTGGGGAAAAGACCTGCAGGCTGAACATGAAAGATACCTGGTGGAAAAACATTTTAAAAAACCAGTTATTCTTACCGATTATCCAAGAGATATTAAAGCCTTTTACATGAAACAAAATGATGACGGGAAAACTGTTCGCGGTATGGATGTTTTGTTTCCTCGCATAGGTGAAATCATTGGAGGTTCACAAAGAGAAGAAAATTATGAAAAACTTCTTGGCAGAATTCATGAAATGAAAATTCCGGATAAAGATATGTGGTGGTACCTGGAAACAAGAAAATTTGGATCAGCGCCACACAGCGGATTTGGTCTCGGGTTTGAACGACTCATTCTTTTTGTTACCGGAATGGCGAATATCCGTGATGTGATTCCTTTTCCACGTACACCACAGAATGCAGAATTTTAGTTCAGAAAATTTTATAAATATCTCTTGCTTTCAAGTCGGTTTTTGAGTAAATTGCAAGAAAATATAAAACCGTTTTACAACTATGCTCAACCAGAAATTACAACAGAAACTTCTTCAAAAGTTGTCGCCACAGCAGATACAGCTCATGAAACTGTTGCAAGTTCCTACCATAGCTTTAGAACAACGAATAAAACAGGAAATCGAGGAAAACCCTGCCCTTGAAGAAGGCACAGAGGAAGAAGAAGAAAACACAAATGAAGAACTCGATGACAATAACATTTCCGAGGATATAAATGAAGATGATGAAACGCAGGATGATTCGAAAATAAATGAAGAAGACGAATTTGCTTTCGATGATTATGTTAATGGTGATGATGAAATTCCATTATACAAACTTGTAGCCAATAATACAAGTCTTGATGATGAAAAAAGAGATATCCCTTATGCTTCGGGCATCACATTTCATGAACAATTGATTTCACAACTTGGTCTTCGGGTACTCGAAAACAGGGAATACCAGATAGCGCTTCATCTTATAGGAAACCTCGATGATTCAGGCTATCTGCAACGTGATATCAATGCAATGGTTGATGATCTGGCTTTCGCCCAGAATATCAAAACAACAGCTTCCGAAATATTGCATTTACTTGAAATCATCCAGGAATTTGATCCTCCCGGTGTGGGTGCAAGAAATTTACAGGAGTGCCTGTTATTACAGTTAAAACGATTATCCCCTTCTACACCTGAAATTGAACAGGCTATAGATATTATCAAAAACTATTTTGAGGATTTTACAAAAAAACATTACGATAAAATTGAAAAGAAAAAAGGCATTAATGAAAATATTCTGCATAGTGCTATTGGTGAAATCCTGAAATTAAATCCAAAGCCGGGAAATACTTACATTGAACATTCACGTGTTCAGCAATACATTGTTCCCGATTTTATTTTAACGAATAACGACGGGCAATTGGAACTATTTCTAAATTCACGCAATGCTCCCGATTTAAAGATCAGCAAGACCTACCAGGAAATGCTGGAATCATATTCCAGGTCGAAAGATAAAAAAGGAACACAAAAAGAAGCAATGGTTTTTGTTAAGCAAAAAATTGATTCTGCAAAATGGTTTATCGATGCTATAAAACAACGCCAGGATACTTTATATCAAACCATGAATGCTATTCTTGAATACCAGAAAGAATATTTTACTGAAGGTGATGAAACATTAATAAAACCAATGATCCTGAAAGATATTGCTGAAAAAGTAAACCTTGATATAAGTACAATCTCCAGGGTTGCAAACAGCAAATATGTTCAAACTCCTTTTGGAACATTCCCATTAAAAAGTTTTTTCTCTGAGTCCATGTCGACTGATTCGGGAGAAGAAGTTTCAACACGTGAAGTAAAAAAAATATTACAGAATTGCATCGAATCGGAAAGTAAGAAAAAACCTCTTACTGATGATGAACTGGCAAAAATTCTGAATGAAAAAGGATACAATATTGCACGGCGTACTATTGCTAAGTACCGCGAAATGCTTAACATTCCTGTAGCACGCTTACGTAAAGAAATTTAAACGAATGGAAACCCGCCTGGCAAAAATCATTTCATATCTTTTCCATCCTGTATTTGTTCCGATATACGGATTATTGGTACTCTTTAATATGAAATCATATTTTTCTTTTGAGCTTATATTTAATGCTCAATTATTAATCCTTTCGTTTGTATTTATTACTACTGTAATTTTTCCATTGTTTATAATTTATTTTTTGAAACAGCAGGGTTACATTCAAAGTTTTCAAATGCAAAGCCGCGATGAAAGAAGACTACCTTATTTATTAATGGCAATTTTTTATTTTATCACTTACCAAATGTTCACCCAGATGCATCTTCCGGAAATATATTCTTTTTATTTTATGGGTGCAACATTACTTTTAGCGCTGGTGGTTATCATTAATATATGGTGGAAAGTTAGCATACATATGGTTGGCATGGGCGGTTTGTTTGGAATGCTCACCGGGTTATCAATAGCATTTTCATTCAATACTATTTATTTACTTTCAATTATTTTATTGATAAGCGGGATTGTCGGATTTGCCCGTTTAAAATTAGAAACCCACAAACCATCCGAAATATATTCCGGATTTCTTGTGGGTACTGTTATAATGACTTGCCTGTATTTATTTATCTAAAGCAATGAAATTGCTATTCCTGCAGAAACAGGATACATTTCCAAACCTTTATCTTTTTTAAAAATATTTGTAAGAGAATAATATCCGAATACTCCAAACATTCCGTAATTAAAACGTGCAGTAACGCCATATCGTAAAGTTTCAATGTTTGGAATTTTATAATTTTTATATTTTACTTTATCTGTTGTTCCTGATAAATAATCATCTCCGCTGTATTTCGTATGATTATTAATCAAATAGCCGGCTTTAAATCCAACAGCAAACCTTATGTCTTTTCCTTTTTTGTTTTCAGCGCTGTATTTAAATTCAACCGGAACATCAAAATAAGAAAGGTTGATTTTATTTACGATATATTCTATTTTATTACCATTTATTGTTTTAGGTATACGGTTAAAAATAGTATTTCCGGTATATACATTTGTTGATGAAACGGAATCGTAACTCATTTCTTTTGCAGGGCTAGCATCACTAAATAAATTATGTGAGCCTAATCCGAAACCAATATTAAAACTAAATTTACTTTTTCCGAAAGGAACATTATACATTAAATAAAAAGCTACACCGCGATTAAATGATTTAACGGTAAGACTGGTATCGGCGCCCTGCCAAAAATCATTATAAATATTGATGATCACTTTTTCTCCTTTACCCGAAGAAATCTTCTTTGAAGAAGTTGAATCCTGTGCATGAATTACACTTAATGAAACTATGGATATCAAAAAAATTAAAAATGTTTTTTTCATAGCGGAAATTTTTGTTTTGTACAAAGTTAAAATAAATAACAATTTTAGATTATTTTCATTATAATTTCGTCATTTTATCCCAAAGTTTTTTCCCCATCTCCTTAGAGAACTCATATAATCCGGCTGGTTCATTTATTACTTTCCGGTCATGTACAATAAGTTCTCCGTTTGAAATAACATGTTGCACCTGTCTTGATTCAATTCCGAATAAAAAGTGTCCGTAAAAATTATTCTGATTAAAATCAGTAGGAGTATTATAATCAAGTACCACAAGATTATTTTCTCCATCACCAGAAATATTATTTGATTTTAAATAACGATGAACATTCCTGAAACGCTTGTATGCGCCGGGATAATCAATGTTGTCAAATCCCTGCCCAACATAAAATGCCGATTTTGCACTCCGCAGCATATCGCTGTGCATACCATCAGTACCCAGCATGATATTTTCGCCCAATCCCCGTGAATTGAAATATCCTACATTGTTATTCAAATTACTTTCCGAATTCTGCACAACCCATGCCTTTGAATTTTGAATGATTTTCTTTTCATGTTCATCAATATGCAGACAATGACCCAGTATGGTTTTAGAAAAATCAAGTGCACCATAATTATTTAATCTTTCAATAACACGACAATGGTAATTTTTTAAACATTCTTCTTCATCGTATTTATCTTCCGCCGTGTGAACATGAATTCCGCTATTATATTCCCTGGCAAGTGCAACAGCCGATTCCAGTGTTTTATCCGAAATGGTGAACGAAGCATGTAACCCCACTAATCCTTGTTCTGCCTTTAAATAATTTTCCGTTTCTGCTAAACCTTTCTGAGCAATATCTTCGCCATCCCTATCGCTGATTTCATAACACAATAAATGAGAAACACCTATTTTATTAAAAGCATTTGCAATAGTTTCAAGTGAACCATCAATCGCAAATGGCGAAGCATGATGATCGATTACAAAAGTAACACCGTTCTGCGCACAAGCTACAGCAGTTACCAATGCACTTGCTTCAATCATTTCCTCATCTAAACATTTATCCAATGTCCACCAAACATATTTAAGAATTTCATAAAAGTTTTCAGGACTTTTTTTTGGCGGATGCATTCCCCTGGACAAAGCCGAATATACATGATGATGCCCACAGGCAAATGATTTGGTAACATATTTACCTTTACAGTCGATAACTTTATCTGTGGGTTTTGTTCTGATTTCATCAATGAAATCAATGTTTCCATTAATCCCGGAATTAATTTTGATATTCGATTTTTTAAACTCCAATGTTTGCCAGTTAATAAAAGTGGCATCCTTTAAATAAATTGTCATATCGTTTCTATTTATTTTAATGCAAAACTATGTATAAATTCTTAATGTTATTTTATTTCATAATATGAAAAATTAAATAACTTTGAATAAAATATTCATTCAATATGGATAACAGGAAAGAACTGGAAGCCGAATTAAAAAATATAGAAGTTTCGTCTTTATCAGATGAACAGGTTATGGCTATTAAAAAAATATTATCGGATAAGAAAACGAAAATTACTCCGAACAATGTTATAACCATTGATAATAAAAAAGGACAGAAAATCGAAAATAATATAAATGAATTTGATAATAGTTTTTTTAATAACTTCATCGATAACAACCCTATAGCATTTCTGATTTGTGATTCAGAAAGTAAAATAATAAAAGTAAATAAAGCTGCTGTTGATTTGTTTTCCTTTTGTCCTGTTGGGTTTTATATTTTCAATAACCCAATTGTAGAGGCTTTTGATTTAGAAAATAAAATCAAAAATGTAAAAAAAGGTAATATTGAAAGCTATCCATTTTTCTGGTTCAATGGTAATAAATTTTACCCCGAAGCGCCATCAAAAGAAATTTGTATTTCGGTTATCATGTATCCGATTTATGATAAAGAAAACAACGGTGTATCAAATTATGTAGTTCTGGTTATTGATATTACTGAAAGAAAAAAAGCAGAAGAAGCATTGGTTACAAGTGAAGAAAAATATCGTCAGATTTTTGAAAACATACAGGCTGTTTATTATGAAGTAGACATGAACGGAAACGTTATTGAAGTAAGTCCATCCGTAGAATATCTTACACAATATAAAAGAAGTGAATTATTGGGAAATAACATAGAAAATATTTATGCGAACTCTTTTGACAGAAAAATATTTTATGAAGATCTATCAATAAAAGGGAAAGTCTTAAATTATAAAATCAATATTAAAAATAAAGATAATTCAATAATCTATACATCTGTAAATGCAAAGCTGATAAAAGATTCAAATGGGGTTCCGCAAAAAATTGTTGGAGCAATGTTGAACATATCGGAATTGGTCAAAACCATAGATGCCCTTAATAAAAGTGAAGAACGCTTTCGTGAGATTTATGAAAACACCAATGACCTGATATATACCATGGACTTTCAGGGAACATTTACTTCTGCCAATCCAAGTGCTAAAAAATTACTGGGCTATGAAGATGATGATGAAGTTCAAACCCTAAATATGACCGAATATCTTTCACCTGAGAGTTCAAAGATCGCTTTTGAGGATATTCATAAAAAACTTATAGGTGAAGAACTAAATACTGTATACGAGGTCGATTTCCTCAACACAGAAGGCTCTTACATTCCTTTAGAAGTAAATACCATGATAAGATATAAAGATGGAAAACCTTCTGATATATTCGGTATTGCAAGAGATTTAACGGAAAGGAAAAATGCACTTAAAGCATTAATGAAAAGTGAAGAAAAGTATAGGTTGATATTTGAAAATGCTCCATTAGGAATTATGACAGCAGATACAGATGGAAACATTATTGAAATAAACAGCACTCTTCTTAAACTACTCGGTTCAAGATCTATCGAAGAAACAAAAAGCATAAATGTTTTAACATTTCAACCATTGGTTGATTCCGGTTCTGCTAAAGCCTTTAAATATTGCATGGAAACAGGCGACCCTGTTATAACTGACGTCACATACACCAGCAAATGGGGAAAAACAATTGAAGCTAAAATTTATACGAAACCCATAAAAGATAAAAATGAAAACATTACCGGCTTCCAGGTTATTGCTGAAGATATTTCTGAAGAAAAACAAGCTGCCAGGCAAATTTTAGACACCCTGGCAGAAAAAGAAATTTTACTTCGGGAAATTCATCACCGGGTGAAAAACAATATGCAGATAATCATTTCCCTTATTAATATGCAAATGCAGGAAATCAATGATGAAGCAACCATTAAAAAAATAGGCGACCTGCAACAAAGAGTAAGAACTATGTCTATTATCCATGAAGACCTTTATACGTCGGAAGATCTTTCAAAAATTAACTTCGGAAACTATCTAAAAAAACTATCAGACAGCCTTCATCATACATATTCCAATGAATTGGATGTAAATTTAAAATTAAAACTTTATGATATTTTTCTTGGCATAGATACAGCTATCCCACTTGGTCTTATAGCAAATGAACTTTTAAACAATTCATTTAAACATGCATTTCCTGAAAACCTGAGTTCCAATAAAAAAAATAAAATACGTGAAATATATATTGAACTCAAATCATCAAACAATAAAAATATCCTGATCATTGGCGATAATGGCATTGGTATTCCTAATGATAATATTGCTGAATATGAGAATACACTTGGTTTAATGTTGGTCGATATTTTGATCAATCAGCTTAAAGGAAAATTAAAAATCACAAAACGTAATGGCACCCGTTTTGAAATTTCATTAGACGTTGAAGCCATCAAACCTATTCAGAAGCAGCCTTCACTGCATTAATAATCGGAATATAACCGGTACACCTGCATAAATTTCCTTCAAGAGCTTCCTTTATTTCAGCCTCTGTAGGTTTTGAATTTTTATTAAGTAAAGCTTTAGCGCTCATCAGCATTCCCGGTGTGCAAAATCCGCATTGAATGGCTCCGTTCTCTAAAAATAATTTTTGTAATTTGGAAAGCGTGTTATCTTTTTCAAGATTCTCAATTGTTTCAATTGTTGTTCCGTCTAATTGTCCGACAAGTACAAGGCAGGAACATACTGCTTCGCCATCCATTATTACTGTACAGGCTCCGCATTCTCCAACACCGCAGCCTTCTTTTGTGCCTGTCAAACCAAGGGTTTCACGCAACACATCTATCAATCTCAATGAGTCATCAACTTCGATGTTATGCTCGTTATCGTTTACTGTGAATTTTATTTTTGTCATGACTTCTCAACTTTTACTAAAACTTCTTTTAATACATCCTTACAAAGGTTTATAAATACAGGCGTTTTATATTCTGATGACCATCGTTTACCTATAGCCGAGTCAATAATATTTTTTAAAGGATTTTCAATTTCATCAATTACTTGTTCTGTTAGTTTACTCCCTATAAATAATTTTTCGATTTCTTCGATACGCTTAGGCTTATCAAATAATGAACCGGAAGCGATACGACATTCTTCAATATTTTTTTGGTTGTCAAACAAAATCATAACGCCTACACTCATGCGTGTTATATTCACTGCATTCCTTCTTCCCAACTGATAATAGCTGTGAAAATATTTTTTCTTAGGAATCGGAATTACAATTGCAGTGAGTATTTCATCAGGCTTTATTTGTGTTTCATAATTTTTAATCACGAAATCATTCACAGGAATTTCTCTTGATGAATCTTTTGATTGTAACACAACTCTTGCATTATATAAAATTAATGGAGGCACCGAATCGGCACAGGGAGCGGCATTCACGATATTTCCGCCAAGTGTTGCCCTGTTCCTGATTTGTTTTGAACCTATCAACGAACAAGCTTCTACCAAAAGAGGAAAATGTTTAATAATTTCTTTGTGTGAAATAATATTTGTTACAGAAACCGTGCTTCCTATTATTATTTCATCATTCGATTTTTTTATTTTCTTTAATTCCTTTAATTGTGAAATATTCAGTAGTTTTTCAGGATGGTTTCTTTTTCTGAGTTCAACAATGACATCTGTACCGCCTGCAATAATTTTATACTCTTCATTTTTTAGTGCTAATGCTTTTTTAAGAGTTTTCGGAGATATCATTGTAATATTTGAAACACGCGGAGCATTTTTTCTTTTCTTAATACTTAAACCTGCTTCGCTTTGTCTCTCTGGTTTTACAAGATTTTTTCCAAGATAAACACGTTCCAATGTTAATGGGATCTGGTAAAAATATTTTCCTGTTGCAAATTTTATTGCATTATTTATTGCTGCCGATGCTAATTCCAATGTAGGTTCGCCAATACTTTTTGCGCCAAAAGGTCCGTATTTATCAGGGTTTTCAACCAGAATGGGTTCAATTATGTTTATGTCTTTTATTGTCGGTAAAAGATATTCATCAAGGTTCGACGATTTTACAATTCCATTCTGAATATTAAAATCTTCAAGAATAGTATATCCTATTCCTTGTGCTACGCCACCATAAACCTGTCCTTCAATACCTATTTTATTTATTGCTCTCCCTACATCATGTGCAGCTGTAATTTTTATCACTTCAATTTTTCCTGTTGAAGTATCAACTTTTATTTCGGCAACCTGGCATCCGTATACATAGGTGAAATAAGCGTTTCCCTGTCCTGTTTCTTCATGCCAGCTAACATCGGGAGCTTTAAACCAGCCATAAGCAGAAAGATTTACTCCGGCTTTAAACGATTTCTCCACTGCATTTTCAAATGAAATGGAAGTGTTTTTTTCGTTTGAATTTTTCAATGAAATAAAACCATTTGCCCAAACGGTTTCATTAATATCCGAAACATTCAAATCATATTTTATAATATCAAAAATTGTTTTTTTAATTTTTTGTGCTGCATCAATCACTGCATTCCCGCCGGTTAATGTAGCCCGTGATGCAACTGTTGGGCCGCCATCAGGAACGGTAGCAGTTTGCGGTTCCAGAAAAGTAACTTTTTCTAATTTTGTTCCTAAAACTTCTGAAGCAATCTGACAGAAAGTAGTTCGCAAACCTTGACCATTTTCATTCAATCCGGCAAGAACATAAACGCTTCCATCAGCCTGAACCGAAACAATAGCTGATGTTGCATCAACACCTTCAGCACCTAATGAACAGCCGCGATAACTACATGCAAACCCAATTCCCAATTTATATCTTGAATTTTGCTCGTTCAGTTTTTTGAATTCTTCGCGTTTATTATTATAATCTGATCTCTCAATAGCTTTTTCAATTACTTCATTAAGAGAAACTTTATGTTCAGATAATACTTGTCCGCTTGCAGTAATACTTCCCTGTTTAAATCCGTTCAGTCTGCGAATTTCAAGAGGTGTAATATCGCACATTGCAGCAATTTCATCCATTAATGATTCCTGTGCAAAAATAATCTGAGGCGAACCAAATCCCCTGAAAGCAGCAGTATATGGGTTATTTGTATATACACTACGAATATCCGTCTGAACATTTTCTATTTCATAAGGACCGGTTGCCTGAACAACGGAACGCCATGTTACAAAAAAACTTTGCGATGCATACGCACCACTATCAGCAATAATATTAATTTTCATCGATATTAATTTCCCGTCATTATTAAAACCGACTTTATAATTTAAAATATATGGATGTCGTTTATAACTTTCTTTTATTGATTCTTCGCGGGTATATGTTAGTTTTATTGCCTTGCCCGTCATCTTAGAAAGAAGGGCTACTCGACAAGCCATACAATTTATGATATCATCTTTCCCGCCAAATGAACCGCCAAGTGTTGAACCAAAAACATTCACCTGGTTAAAATTTAAACCCATGAATGCTGCAACCATTCTTCTGGTAGTAAAAGGATTTTGTATGGAGCCAAAAATCTTTATTCCTTTAGTTGTAGCATCAGGAATAGCAGTTACGGTCTCCGGCTCAATGTAAGCATGTTCATGGAAACCCGTTCTGTATTCCCTTTCAATCACCTGCTGCGATTCTGTAAATCCTTTTTCCACATCACCTTTAACTAAGGGATAATGATTAACGATATTATTTACATAATCAGTATGGATAAGTCGTGCTGTTGGCTTTATCGCTTCTGCCGGATCGTAAATTCCTTCTACAGGTTCATATTCAATTTCTATTGCATCTGCAGCTGCACATGCTTGTTCACGGGTTTTAGCAGCAACAAGCGCAATAACATCACCGGTATAAAAAACTTCATCATTAACAATAACGTAATGATCCTGACGAATAGGGCCTATTCTTTTTTTCCCGGGAATATCATTATACAAAGCAATCTTTTCAACACCTTCCATTTTTTCTGCTTTGGATAAATCAATCTTTTTTATTTTCCCGGCAGGTATATCGGTGTAACGATTAGCCGCATGCAACATTCCGCAATGTTTAATATCATCGCCATAAACAGCCTTGCCCGTTACTTTCTCATAGCCATCTACACGTACAACTTCTTTACCAACTATATTATGCATAATTTTTTTATTGTTTTTTCAAAAACTTTTCAATTTCTTCTATATTCGGTTTCACAGCATCAGGAATATCAATTATTCTTTGTACCGCATTTAAATCCTTTAATCCACAGCCTGTAAGTAACACTACATTTTTACTTCCTTTTTCAAATTTTCCATCCCAGTAATAACTTAAAAAACCAGCAAAGGCTGCACTTGCTGCAGGCTCAGCAAAAATTCCTGTACGGCTGCTCAACACCTTTGATGCTGCAATTATTTCTTCGTCGCTTACCAGGATTGTTTCACCTGAAAAATCTTTAATATATTTTGCAGCCATTCTGAAATTCCTTGGTATATCAACAGAAATTGAGTCAGCAAGCGTTTTACTGGGTTTGGATACAAATTTTTCTTTAAAAATATTTTCATTAATGTTACTGCTGCCAAAAGCCTGAACGGCAACTATCGTTGGTATTTTATCAATAATTCCAAGATTCATTAAATCTTCAAACCCTTTATAAACGCCCGAAATAATAACACCATCGCCAACAGGAACAAAAATTCTATCAGGAATATTTTTATTTAACTGTGAAAATAATTCAAATGAAACGGTTTTCTTTCCTTCAATTGTAAACGGATTAAAAGCTGTATTGCGATTGTACCATCCGAATTTTTTTGTTGCTTCAATGCTCATATCAAAAGCATTGTCGTATGTTCCATCTATCGGGACTATTTGAGCGCCATACATCATTATTTGTGTAAGCTTTGCTTTTGGTGCAGCAGCCGGAACAAATATAATCGCTTTCTGTTTTTGCGCTGCACATATGCCTGCGAGCGAAGAGCCTGCATTTCCGGTTGAAGCAGCAACAATAGTATCAATATCATTTTCTTTTGCATAAGCAGAAACTATAGCTGATGCCCTGTCCTTAAATGAAAAGGTTGGATTCTGTGAATCATCTTTAAGGTAGAGTTCAAAATCAAGAACTTCATTATCCAATGATTTAATTTTATATAACGGGGTATTTCCTACTTTAAGATAAGGCAAGCTATCAGCTGATTTTATAGGAAGCAGATCAATAAATAATTTTTCTTCTAATTGTATGAAAATATTTTTTGAAAACTTTTTTACAATATCATTATAATCATAAACTGTTTTTAAAACTCCATAAGGAGGTTGCTTCACGGAATTTTTCTTTACGCAGGCGGGGCATAAATAATTTATTAATGCAGCCGGAATTTTTTCTCCGCAATCATTGCAGATAAAATTGAAATATTCTGCCATAATTCAGAATTAAATTTGAAAATAAAATTTTAACAACGGGTTAGTGAGCAAGCCCCCGTTTTACATCTTTGCGATAGTATTTCATATGTTTGCATGAGCGATGATTACATGAATAATCAGCCATTAAGAATGCAATTACCATAAGAACTAAAAAGATCTTTTTTAAGTATTTCATGCAGTATTATTTATTGATTGTAAATTTAAAAAAAATTTGAATCAAATACTTTTTAAAACACCAGTTTCTTCATTGAATTCATTTATCATTTCGTCCCATTTTTTATCCTGATGAAAGACTCTATCCCAAATTTCCCTATCGTACCAAAGCTGGTTAAGGTCTTCAATTTCTTTTGCCTGTTGCTCAACCCAGGTAAAATATTTCAGGTTGTGAATGGATTTCCTGTCGTTATAAGTCAAATCTTTTATATAATCTGTTTTTGTTCCAAGTAAGCATTTTTCATGGTCTTTTGCTGCCTGCAGCAGCGAATACTTTCCTTTTTCACTGGTCAGTTCTTCCAACCTGGAACCATACATTACAGCCGAATCTGTTGCAAGGGTCATAATAACATCATCCGATGTCATCTCATAAAGTTTTGCTGTTTTAATTGCAGACAAGATATTTGAAATGCCTGAAATTCCAAGCAATTCAAGTGAATCAACAAATGAATTATCAATACCGGTTGATTTCAAATATGCTTTTCCTTCTTTTTCATTGAACAATCTGAATATCCTCATGCAATCTTCATCATCAATAGCAACAACAGCGTCTGTATTTTTAATATTATGAACCCATGGAACATGTTTATCGCCTATGCCTTCAATGCGGTGACCACCAAAACCGTTCATCAGTAATGTCGGGCATTGCAATGCTTCAGAAGCAGCGACTTTAATGTGCGGATGAAGTGTACGCAGAAAATCACCTGCAGCAATAGTACCAGCAGAACCGGTTGCAGAAATATACCCTGCAAATTTACTTTTTGTATTTTTAATTTTATTGTAAACTTCTTCCAGTGCATGTCCTGTTACATTGTAATGCCAGCAAGGATTTCCGAATTCATCAAACTGGTTAAAAATAATGCAGTCTTTCCTGTTTTTACGAATATCCCAGCAAGCATCATAAATTTCTTTTACATTCGATTCACATCCTGGAGTAGCAATAACTTCAGCGCCTATTTCCTTCAGCCAGTCAAAACGTTCTTTGCTCATTTCTTCAGGAAGAATTGCAACAGCAGTACATCCCATCAAATAAGAATCGAAAGCGCCGCCACGACAATAATTTCCGGTTGAAGGCCATACCGCTTTATGATATGATGGATCGAATTCACCGGTGATAATCCGGGGAGCAAGACAACCATATGCGGCGCCTACTTTATGTGCACCTGTAGGAAACCATTTTCCAATAATAAGAACAATGCGAGCATCAACACCGCTAATTTCTTTAGGTATTTCAAGATAGTTTACGCCACCGTATAATCCGCCTTTTTCCTTTGGCTCATTATGCCAGTTGATACGAAAAAGATTTAAGGGATTCAATTCCCACAAACCAATATTCTTTAACTGATTTTTTATTTTTTCAGGAATCAGCGCAGGTTCCCTCATCTGTGCAAATGTTGGAAGAACAATCTTTCTTTCACGAAAACGTTCAACCGCTTTTCTTCTTGCATCAGGATTAATAACTTTATTAACTATTTGTATCATATGTTGAAATATTTTAATTCAATTTTTTAAAAAGGGCTACGAAATTAGGCAATTTGTATAGTGAATGTCAATTAAAACTTCATTTTTCTTTTATACCGACACGGAAAAGATAGATGAGGCGGCTACAAAAAATTTTTTTTATAAATGTTCTGGTTTAAATATTTTAGCTACGGCTCAATATACATGCTACTTCAAAGGCTCAATATATATAGGACTCCGATAAGATTCAATATAAAATAATCTTTCCTTCTTGCCAATCTCCATTTGGAAATATCGCCTTCCATGCATAAACTCCATTTTTAAAATCATCCAATTTTATTTTTTCATTATTAAAATTCATGATGTTTTTATAAACCTGTTTTCCGTTCACCGAAAATATTTCAATAGTAGCGCCTTTAGCATTCTCAATAGTAATTTCGTTCACTGCTGGATTGGGATAAACTTTTATGTTAATATTCTTATTCATATTTTCAATAAATATACCGGTAACACTGTTCCATAAAAAACTCATTGCACCCGGTGAACCCGATGAATGGTAAATCCTATCGATAAATGTAATTACTGTGTTATTCGAAGTATTACTTCCAATCTGTATATTATTTGTTTGTGAAATATTTTGAGGATCACTGATATCAAAAATTCTTAATTGTCCCTGCGACTGCAAACCACCTTCACTGGTTATCGCATAGTTATTATATATATCAACACCGGCGTTCATATTTCCCCAAATCCCCGACTGGAAAAAATAATCCTGATAAATATTTGCAGGGTCAGTGATATTCAATATCAACAAGCCATTTGCGACAAGAGGAACAGTTGAGCCAATAGAAACGGCAGCATATGTACTATCATTCTTTTTAAAAACTTTTAAATCCGATGAAAAACAAGAATATGTGCCAAGAATATTTGGGCTAACAGGATTAGACACATCAATAATTTTCATCGATTTTGATTGATAAGGAGTCCAGCATGCAACGGCAATATTATTATCATACCAATCCAAATTATTAATAGGTTCGTTTGCAAATTGCAGATAGCTTTTCAATACAGGCAATGCAATATTAGTAATATCCCATATGACAAGAAAGCCATCAGCGCCAACATTTTCGCCTGCCGCCAACAAATTATCTTTAAGCATTAATTTAATTGGTCCATTCGTACCGATATGTTTTATCCGCACAATACTGTCGGGTTGTAACGGATTGCTTATTCCAGCAATTACAATTCCTTTTTCACCTGAAGCAACAAATAAAAAAGTATCTTTTACAAATACACCTGAAGCGCCACCGGGAATTTCCCATAACGTTTTTTCTTCAAGTTTTCCATCGGTTTTTATTTCAGCAATACCCACCCCATGACCATCAATAGCAGCATAAATATAATTCTCATTTACAAATATATCTTTTGTATCGCCACAATTTTTTATTTCTGAAATCATTTGCGGATTCAGTAAATTACTTATATCATATATATTCCAACCTCCTGATAAATCAGCTTTATAAAGAAGGTTATCGCGTATTTCAATCCAGTTTGTTTGATTTGCAGAAGGTATAGCTCTTTCAAAATACATAGAATCAGGATTGGCAACATTTATTACCAGTGCTCCATCACTCCAGGAGGCAATATAAGCATGGTTTTCCTTTATTTTCAGATCAAGAGGTGATGAATAAACTTTATAATTAAATTCACCTACAGGGATAAAATTTGCAGAATTCTCTATATTAAAAACCAACAACTTCATCGTATCATTTGTCAATGCAGAAGTTTTATAACCGGTAACATAAAGGAATTTTTTTTGTTCATCGGTTGAACATTCTAAAAAATTCCACCCGGAAATTTTATAATTATCAATTGTAGCCGGAGAATTACTATTGATTTTCAAACGATATATTCCTCCGCTGCGATCGGTTAAAAATATTATGGAATCTTTATTATCAGCATCAATAGAGAAATCATGACCTGATTGATTCCATGATGAAAGCGGAACCGGATGAAGGGGAATACTTAAATCCATTAAAGTGATTCCTGAACTGCCACGAGGAAAATATCCTGTATTTCCTATAATAACCGGGCTATATCCGGGTACTTCACCGGGAAATAAATAATCGGAAACCAAAGGTTGTGATGGATTTGAAATATCAATGACAGCAATACCCATAGCATTATTGCCCGCATAACACACGTTTCCAAATGGGAATACATACGTTATACAATCAGTAGTATGGCAATGCCCTTTTATCAAAGGGCTTTGAGGATTTGATATATCGACAACCGTAAATGCACTGCCAGAACCAATATAAGCATAATTTCCCTGAACATTCAGGGAAAATACAGGACCGTAAAAAGCGGCATCAAGCCATTGTAACGATGATCGCTGAGCAATAGAATAAAAACCGATGAAGATAAATAATAATAAAAATATTTTTTTCAATTTCTTTTTATTAAATAAATTTAAAAATATTCGTATTCGAGAATTTTGCCATATAAATAACGACCATTCTCGTCATAAGTAAGTTCAATAGTTAACAGGTTTTTATCATTGTATTCATATGTAGTAACCTTTTTTCTCTCACCAATAAATTCTTTCACCTCAGTAACCGATCCTGAAAAATTATAAGTGAATGTAGCATAATCAGGACCATCCGGGCTTCCATAACATTCTTTTATTTTTTGTTTTTTATCATTATAAAAATAATATGTGCTGTCAGTTTTTTTCCATGAATCTTTTTTAAAATAAACAAGCGTGTCATTATTTAATCCATACCTATAGCCGTGCTCTCTGAATGGAATATTAAAATCATCTTTATAATACTTCATGCTCAGTAACGATCCTGAGGCATTATATTTATAAACATATTTTTGATTTATTTTTCCTGTTTCGTCTTCATAACTTTCTTCAATCATATTTCCTTTTGAATCGTAAGAAAATAAAATTTTAAGTTTTATTTCTTTCGAAGTGCTGTCAGGTACATAAACAAAGGCATTAGATAATCTTCCATTAATATCATATTTATAAACTGTTTGTTCTTTCTTTTCTGTTTTAGCATAAACATCTGTGAAAATTTTATTCTTACAATAAATTTTTTCTGTATTACTATACTTATATTCTGTTTCTGTAATCCAACTACCATTGCTGTTAGAAATAGTTTCCATTACATGAATCAGGTTATTTCCATCATATGTATTTTCAATTTTTGTATAATAAAAAACATACGACTTTGATTCATATTTTACCAGATTCCCAGAAATATCATAGGTTTTCTTTATAGTATAATCATCATATGAATTATAATTTTTCATTAGTGAATCAGGCCAGAATTTACTAATGTTAATGCTTTTGATTCTGTTGTTAATTATAAAATCATTTCTTGAATTTTCTTTCTGTGATTTTATAATTTCATTATAAACCTGCGTAAAGGAAAGAAATGGCAGAAGAATTAAAACAGCAAAAAATAATTTTTTCATGTTTTCATGTTTTGAAAACATAAAGGTAAAAATATATTTTATTACTTGTATTAAAGGGAAAAATAATCTTCAGCAGCATTGAACAACACCATCATATTTGCTGCCTGGGAAAATTCAATATTTTTTATTTTTTCATTCAAGAATTCAACACTAACTAAAATATTATTCGTATCAAAAACTCCTTTCACATCTTCCGATTCAAAAATAAATCTCTCATCCTTTAATGTTAACGTGCTTATTTCATTATTTACTTTTTGAATCAAAATAGTTTTATCTTTCAGCTTACTCAACATAAAACCATTTTCTACTTCTTTAAAACTTTTTGCCGTTAAATAAAATTTTGGTTTATCCCTGTATGGCGCTCCACTTGTGGGACAGAATGTAGTACAGTTGCCACACTCATTACAGAAATCGGCAATATTTATAACCTGGTATTTTTGTCTAACATTTAAAATATCTGACTTTTCTATGATAACCTCATCTTTATCTTTCGATGCTTTGTAAATATTTATAGTTTGTGGTTTTGTAAAATATGTATGATTTGCCCTGTTCGGACAAACTGTTACACAAATACTGCAAACATCATTGCAATATAAACACCTTGAAGATTCTTTAACTGCCTGCTCTTTAGAAAGTGAATTTACAACCAAATTAAAATTTCTTCTTTGTGAAATTGAAGTTTCTTCAGCAATTTCTCCTTTTTTTCTTTTTGATTTTTTAATTATATAATCGCGGTATTCAAGTTTTTTATCTGAAACTTCCGGTTCGAAATCAATAGTCATTCCCGATTTTTCAATAATCATTTTTGCAACTTTTCTTCCGTCAGCAATAGCTTGTATCACATTCTTACCGCCATTCTGGGCATCACCGCCAATAAAAACGTTTTCAATTTTTGTTTCTAAAGTTTCTGAATTTGATTGTAATAATTTTTTATTAACAAAATCTATATCCACGTCCTGACCTAATGCAGGGATTAGCGTATCAACTTTAACTTCAAATTCTGAATTCTCAATTTTTACTGGTTTTGGTCTTCCTCCTTTTTCATCATTAACCAATTTCATCTTACTGCAAACAATTGATGAAAGTTTTCCATTATCGGAAATAATTTTTTCGGGAGCAACCAATTCAACTATTTCTATTCCTTCATCAAGTAATGCTTTAATTTCTTCAGCTTCAGCAGGCATTTCATTAAGTGTACGACGGTATAGTATTCTTACTTTCGCATCTTTATCAGCAATTCGCAATGCTGTTCTTGCCACATCCATTGCTGTATTTCCGCCACCAATTATTGCAATATTTTTTCCAAATTCAATTGCTTTATTTCTTTTTACAGAAGATAGAAAATCAAACGGATCAATTATTCCTTTGCAATCTTCGCCTGCAATACCAAGCTTTTTAAACTTTTGTGCACCTGTTGCAATAAAAATAAACTGATGTGATTTTCTTAATTGCTCAAAAGAGTTTTTATCAATTTTTGTTTCGTAATGAATGGCTACTCCAAGATTTTTTATTCGCTCAATATCTTTCTGAATCGCTTCATGCTTCAGTCGGAATGCCGGAATAGCATCGGCAACCATTCCTCCGGGAATATTTTTTGTTTCATAAATATCAACATCAAATCCTGCAAGCTTCAGGAAATATGCACATGCAAGTCCCGACGGACCGGCTCCAATAACTGCTACTTTACTTTTATTTGTGGGTAATGGTTTTATTGCATTCTCACTCGCATTTTCGGCAATATATCTTTTAACATCTCTTATTAAAATGGAATTATCATAATTAATTCTTGTACATTTTGTCTGGCATTCGTGGTCGCACACCATTCCCAAAACATTTGGGAAAGGGTTTTTTTTCATGATTACTTCAAAAGCTTTATCAATATCTCCAACAGATGCATAATATAAATATTCAGGAATATCCTGATTTGTAGGGCATGTTCCAACACATGGTGCATTTACACAATCGAAATAAGACAGGTTTTTATTTGTTTTTATATCCGGCGTAAAAAATGTTTCGCGTTTATATGCGCTTTCGTCAAGCACCTGTAATGCATATTTATCAAGGGTTTTGAGCGAAGCAGATTTTTGTGGATAAGAAATATCTTTTATGTTTTCAATATATTGATTCAACCGTGCATAGCCACCGGGTTTTAATATATCGGAACAAACCGTAACAGGCTTTAGTCCGCTTAATAAAATATTTTCAATATTAAAACAATCAGCACCAGCGCAAAATGAAATATCAAGTACACCTTTAAATTCTTTCTGAAGTTTATTTGCAAGATTGATGCTTATAGGATGCAGAGCACGTCCACTCATGTACATCATCTTTTCATCTTTTGAAAAAATATTTTTATTATTGATGCTTTCTAATGTATTTGTCAGTTTTAATCCAAAACAAACATCTTCTTCTTTTGCAGCATTCTCAAGCGATTTAATAAGCTTTAATGCGTCGGTATATTTAAGGTCGTGTTCAAAAGCTACATCAGGAACTTCAGTTTTGAACTCAGAAGATTTATTTAAAATATTACGTAATGCTTCAGCGCCAAGCAATGTCGGATTTAATTTTATAGTTGTATGAAGTTTCTTTTCATGAATTAAATATAAACCTATTTTTTCAATTTCATCGGGTGGACAGCCATGCATTGTTGATAACGTGATGTTATCCGACATTTTATCAGGAATGTAAATTTTTATAATTTCAGGATAAATGGATTTTAGTTTTTCTACATATTCATTTTTCTCCTTGCTGCAATCAGCCATTTTATTGAAAAACCATTGAACATTGTTTTTAAGAATCCCTTCCATATTATAGCCAACGCTCATATTGAAAATCATTCCCAAACCTTCATCATTATTCCATCCGAAATGATGTTTCAGCAAATGAATGATTATCCATGCTTTCAGGTATTCATCATAAGCTTCCTGAATTTTCAACTCCTGCGACCATTCGCAATTATAACCTTCATCCTGAATATCAATACAAGGTTTTGAAACATGAATTTCATCTAAAGTTTGAACTGTTTTTAATTCAATGTAGCGGGCACCGCAAAGCCATGCCGAAATAATATTCTGTGCCATTTGTGTATGTGGCCCTGCAGCAACGCCCAAAGGACTTTCGAGCATTTGTCCATAACGCTTCATTCTGAATTTATCAGAAGTTGAAGGTGTGAAAAAAAGTTCCTGTGGAATTCCAAAAATTTCTTTTCTTGATTTAAGCTCATTCTCTATCATCGAGTAAAGCTGTTCTACGGGGATTGTAGAAAATTTATCAGTCAAATTTGTTTTTTCTTTCATGTTTTCTGATATTTGATGAAAAAATAAAGGGTTGCAAATGTAATATAAAATGAGCGAAAACGATAATAAAATTTCATCTTCTGTTGTAATCCTTGCTGCCGGCTTATCGGAGCGAATGGGAAAAATGAAGCCATTACTCAGTTTCAACAACAACAAAACTTTCCTGGAGCAAATCATTTCACAATATCAAAAATTTAATTCTTCCGAAATAGTTGTCGTTACTAATAATTACGTAAACGAGAATTTAAAATTATCGGTATACAAAAACGTAAAAATTATAATTAATCATACTCCTTCATTAGGAAGAATGAGTTCAATAATTTTAGGAATAAACGCATTAACAGAAAAAAAATGTTGCTTCATTCATAATGTGGATAACCCATTTGTTAATATTGATTTACTTGAGAAATTGCAACTGTTTATCAATGATGAAAATTACGTTACACCTGTTTATAATGATAAAGGCGGGCATCCCATTTTGATTGGTAAAAATGCATTAGAAAAAATCAGTGTTCAAAAAATCGAAGATGCTGATTTGCGTGAAATTTTTAAGCCTTTCAAAAGAAAAAATGTTCAAACGGATGATGAAAAAATTTTATATAACATTAATACTATTGATGAATATAAAAAATATTTTCACTTTTAAATAAAATTTATGGATGCCGAAAAGCTGCGTGAATATTGCCTTTCATTAAACAACGTTACCGAAAGTTTTCCTTTCGATGAGGTTACCCTGGTTTTTAAAGTTCAGGGAAAAATGTTTGCATTGGTCAACCTCGACGGAGAATTAAGCATTAATATAAAATGCGATCCGGAAAAAGCTATAGAATTAAGAGAGCATTTCTCTTCCGTATTGCCGGGCTATCACATGGATAAGAAACATTGGAATACTATAATGATTGATGGAAGTATAGATGATAATTTAATTTATTCATGGATATCTGACTCCTATAATCTTGTTTTTTCTAAGTTACCTTATTTGCAACGAATAAAGAAAACAAACGATAAAAAGTCTTGATAACATTTTTATATTATTTTTGTTTCATCAATATTCATTCATTAATTTTCAGATATAACGTATGCCATATCTTGTAGCAATAGCCTTGATTGTTTTTTTTCTTGTACTCAAATATAAGATTGGAAATGCAAAAAATCCTGACTTTGGAGGTAACAGTTGGTCACGTAAAAAGCTTGACAGTCCTTATATCCAGATATTGATGCAACATTCAAATTACTATCGTTCGCTAAACGATGATCTTAAAAAAAGTTATGGCAACAGGATAATCAGGTTTATTGAAAGCAAAGAATACATAGCTAAAAGCGGACTTGAGTTGACTGATCTTATGAAAGTATTAATTGCTGACAGTGCTATAAAACTTACGTTTGGCATTAAAAGTTATCTTTTTGAAAAATATGAAAAAATCTTGATATTTAAAGGTGAATTTTTTTCTGATTTCTCACATTCAAAAGCTAAAGGGGAAACCAATCCCCGTGGAATTATAGTTTTTTCATTTAAAGATTTTTTAGAAGGAGACCTGAATACTTCCGATAATATCAACCTGGGGTTGCATGAATTTGCACATGCGTTAATGACCCAAACTGTTGACCCCGGTGGATACGAAGACGATTATTTTCTTGCAAAAATTGATACCTTTCTTGACTTTTACGGCAATAGTGAAAAAAATAATAAAGTAAAATCATCCCAATACTTTCGCAAATACGCATTTCGTAATGAAATGGAATTCTTTGCTGTTGCAGTAGAACATTTCTTTGAAACCCCGTCGTTATTCATTAAAGAGATCCCTGAACTTTATTATATCATGTGCGAATTACTAAATCAAAATCCGGCAGCATTATATATTAATGATAAAACACCTGTTGCTGTACCTTTATCCATTAAACAGCAAAAGCCCGTTGATTCTATTCCCCCGGGCTCTGCATTATAAAATTATAAACTATTTTCTTTCTTCCGAAATATTTTATTTTACTGATGTAAAAACACTAAATTCAGGTGGCTGCTGTATATGTTTTTTTACTTTACATAAAGAGGCAACATTAATTAAAGCTTCTTTATATTTTTCAGGAAAATCGGCAGGAACCTGTATATCGATATTTATTTTTTTCACCATCTGTGTTGCAGGATCATATTCCATATCCTGGAACAAATGAATATTTTCAGCAGAGATACCGCGCTGGTCGCAGAACCCTTTTACATAAATCCCTGCACATGTTGCCAGCGAAGCAAGGAATAATTCAAATGGAGTTGGTGCAGTTCCTTCTCCTCCACCTGTTACAGGTTGATCGGTTTTTACGATATGCCCATTTATATTGGCATTTACTTTTTTATTTCCTTCAAATGTTACTTCGATTTTCATGGTTATTACAAGTTTTATTATTTACATTACACTTATATGATTTTGCAGAAAAAATTCCTGAAATCAAATAACCCATTATCGCACCCCATAGCATGGTTAACCATGGATTACTTTTAATCGGACAGGAACCGGAAGTGCAGCCTACAGTTGAATAATAAATATATCCTGCTACAATTCCCAGAATAATTCCAATTATTCCTGAAATATTATTTTTTGCAAAAGAGCAAAATTTATTTTTACTTTCTTCTGAATTATTCATCAGGCTTCTTTATTTGCAAACAGCACTTCGTTGATTGCCTGTATAAATGTATCTTTCGGCATAGCTCCCATTATCATTTGCGGCTCACCATTTTTCGGACAAAATAAAATCGAAGGAATACTTCTGATACCAAATATAGCCGATAATTCCTGTTCTGCTTCTGTATCTATTTTATAAATATCCACTTTATCTTTGTACAATTCCGAAAGTTCTTCCAGAACAGGTGCAACCATCTTGCATGGACCACACCAGTCGGCGTAAAAGTCAATCATACAAGGTTTATCACCTAAAAAATTCCATTTACTATTTGTTTCATAATCAAAAACTTTTTGCTTAAAAGTTTCTTTCGTTAAATGTTCCATAATGTCTTTTTTTAATATTTATATTTATTAAATTATAAGCTGTGTATGTGTTCCTGTTCTTTTCACTTGTAAATAAAATAATATTAACCCAAATTATTTAATGTTATTTAATATTTTGCTACGTTTTACCTATAAATGGTCATATTGAATTTATATCTGGTTATATATACTTGTTCTTATCAAGAATGCAAAAGCAAATTTGATTAGAACGAGTTATGCCGATAGGAACAAAATAAGGAAAATGCAAATCTGTTCCGTATCGGTATAAAAATTATTTTAACGTTTTATTTATCGCATCAATCAAAACATCCTTTTCAGTATAACCAATAAATTTATTTACCATTTTCCCGTTTTTAAATAATATCATTGTCGGGATACTCATAACACCAAATCTGTCAGTTGTAATCCTGTTTTTATCAATGTCGAGTTTTGCTATTTTTATTTTACCATTCATTTCCTTATTAATTTCTTCAAGTATTGGAGCCTGCATACGGCAAGGTCTGCACCATGTAGCCCAGAAATCAACCAATACCAAACCACTACTGATTTCTGCATCAAAATTACCATCCGTCAAATGAATAACTTCTTTCACTTTTTTTGTTGAGCTATCAATATTTTTGATATTTTCTTTTTTAATTTCAACTGAAGGGTTATTGATTGTATCAATACTTTTTGAAACAACTTTTTTTTCTTCATTATGTGCTTTTCCTCCACATGATATTAATAAAATAAAAGCGGATAAAATAATCATTAAACGAATTTTCATAAATCTTTTCTTTTTATAATTAATACTTTTCCTGATGCGAAGTTAATGAATCAAGCATAACACATTTGAATATATTTTGTTAATTTAATTTAATTATTTATATATCTACATGTATAACATACAATTAATACATCTGTTGTATCTATTTTGAATAATGAATTGATTTTATAAATTTGTATTATAAAGCAAATGAATGAATATAGAAATAAGAACAGTAGAAACTAAGGCTGATTTAAAAAAATTTATTTTTTATCCTGCTCAATTACACAAAGATCATAAGAACTGGGTACCTCCTATTTACTGCGATGAATTTACTTTTCTGAACCCAAAAAAAAATAAGAACATGCTTACCAATGACATCTTGCTGTTATTGGCATATAGTAACAATAAGATTGTCGGAAGAATAATGGGTATTATCAATCGTCATTATAATGAAACGTATCATTCTAAAACCGGACGTTTCTTTTATCTTGAAAGCGAAAATAATTCTGAAATATCACATGCATTAATAAAATATGTTGAGGACTGGGCTAAAGAAAAAGGCATGAATAAAATGATCGGGCCTTTTGGTTTTTCCGATAAAGACCCTCAGGGTTTAATGATTGAAGGATTTGAGAATATGCCTGTTATTGCAACCAATTATAATTTTCCCTATATGATTGATTTGGTTGAGAAAGAAGGTTACAAAAAAGAAATTGATTGCGTTTCTTATAAACTTCCCATTCCTAAAGAAACTCCAGACTTATATAATAAAATCCTGATTCGCATTTTAAAAAATAACAAGTTGCAAATGCTCGATTTTCAAACACGATTAAGCATGCGCAAATATATTGTTCCGCTTTTCAGGTTAGTTAATGAAACCTACAAAAATCTTTATGGTTTTATTCCCCTGGATGAAAAAGAAATGCGTGAATTCGCTAACCGTTACTTACCTATACTTGATCCTGCGTTTGTAAAAGTTGTTTTAGATGCAAAAAATAACGTGATTGCTTTTATCATTGCAATGCCCGATATGAACCAGGGAATTATTAAAACAAAAGGGAAAATATTTCCATTCGGCTTTCTTAAAATTTTATCTTCAGCAAGGCATACAAAACAACTCAATCTTTTACTTGGTGCAGTAAAAGAGGAATACAGGGGAATAGGATTTGATGTTCTGCTGGGTTCAAAAATTATTGAATCGGCCAGAACACGCGGTATTGAGGTAATTGACACCCATCTTATTCTTGAAACCAATTATAAAATGCGTGCTGAAATTGAAAAGCTTGGTGGTATGTTATACAAAAGATACCGGATATACCAGAAAAATATTTAATTCTTTACCCGGCCCAATTTTCCCTGTCAAGGCTGCGATAATGAATAGCTTCAGCAAGGTGTTCTGTTTTTATATTCTCACTGCTTTCCATATCAGCTATAGTACGGGCTACTTTTAATATACGGTCGTATGCACGCGCAGATAGGCTTAACCTGTCCATTGCCGTTTTCAAAAGTGTTTGTCCGGCATCATCAATTTTACAAATCGTTCTTAGCATTTTACTTGTGATTTGAGAATTGCAATAAATGCCATCCATTTTTTTATATCGGTTTTCCTGCACTTGTCTTGCCTTAACCACGCGGGAACGAATAGCTTCGCTGCGCTCTGATTCACGTACTGCCGAAAGTTCTTTAAACGGGACAGGTGTAACCTCAACATGAATATCAATGCGGTCGAGGAGTGGTCCGGAAATTTTATTCAAATATTTTTGTACAACACCTGGCGAACATACACAATCCTTTTCGGGATGATTATAATAACCGCAAGGACAAGGATTCATCGATGCCACAAGCATAAAACTTGCAGGATATTCCACGCTGTATTTAGAACGGGAAATTGTAACATTGCGTTCTTCAAGCGGCTGACGTAATACTTCAAGAACTGTTCTTTTAAATTCAGGTAATTCATCTAAAAATAAAACACCGTTATGTGATAATGAAATTTCTCCCGGTTGCGGGTTAGAGCCTCCGCCAACTAATGCAATATCGCTGATTGTATGATGCGGCGAACGAAACGGACGAACAGAAATAAGTGAAGAGTTTTTTGCAAGCTTCCCTACCACTGAATGAATTTTTGTTGTCTCTAATGCTTCTTCTATATTTAAAGGCGGAAGAATTGAAGGAAGCCTTTTTGCCAACATAGTTTTTCCTGCACCCGGAGGACCAATCATAATAACATTATGCCCGCCGGCAGCAGCAATCTCCAAAGCCCGTTTAATATTTTCCTGTCCTTTTACATCAGCAAAATCAAATTCATATTCATTCAGCCGGGAATAAAATTCGCTTTTTATATCAACAATTGTTTGTTGAATTTCATTGTCGCCATTAAAAAAATCCATCACCTGCCTTATATTTTCAACTCCGTAAACTTTCAAATCGTTTACAATAGCAGCTTCTTTAGCATTTGCTAACGGAAGGATAAAACCTTCAAACCCTTCCTTTGCCGCTTGAATTGCAATAGGTAAAGCACCTTTGATAGGTTGCAAACTTCCATCCAATGAAAGCTCGCCCATGATAATATATTTTTCAATTCCTTGTGCTTCCATTTGTTCTGAAGCAGCAAGTATTCCAATAGCAATTGTTAAATCGTATGCCGAACCTTCTTTGCGGATATCGGCCGGCGCCATATTTATGGTAATTTTTTTTCCGGGAATTTTATGACCGATATTTTTTAATGCGGCTTCAATTCTATGATGACTTTCTTTAACTGCATTATCGGGCAAACCCACAATAAAAAACTGAATACCGTTATCCATATTTACCTCAACAGTAATAGTTGTAGCATTTACACCATGAACACATCCGCCAAAAGTCTTTACAAGCATAAAATATTTTTTTGTAAAATTAAAACAATATTTTTTAAAATAACAAACACAAAAAAAGCTGCCAGAAAATAGCAGCTTTATGAAATAAATTATTTGTACAAATTATCTTATCTCAACCAATAATTGATGATTTGCAACCTTATCGCCGGCTTTGACATGTATTTTTTTTACAGTGCCTTTTATCGGTGAAGTTATTATATTATGCATTTTCATTGCTTCCAGTACTAATAATCTTTCTCCAACATTTACTTTTTGTTTTTCCTTAACTTCAACAGTAATTATTGTACCCGGAATAAATGATTTTATTGCTCCCCAATCTCTTTCTTCAAATTTTTTGCGTGAAAGGTATTTTTTTGAAAGCAATGTTTTATAAGTATCCGCTTCCAGAACAAATTTCTGAAAATCTGGTTTTACTTCTTTTTCTTCTTTTGTATCTTTTTCGTTTTCCATGATTCAAATAATTAAAATGGAGGAATTCCGTGTTTCTTTGATGGACTATTTTCAGCTTTTTGTGATGAAACCTCAATAGCATGTATCAGGAACCTCCTGGTTTCATTAGGATCGATTACGGCATCAATATATCCGTAAGCTGCGGCCACATATGGATTTGCAAATTTTTTCTTGTATTCTGCTACTTTTTGTTTACGCATTTCTTCAGGATTTTCTGCCTCAGAAATTTCCTGACGGAAAATAATATTAGCAGCGCCTTCAGGTCCCATTACAGCTATTTCAGCAGTAGGCCATGCAAAAACAAAATCAGCTCTAAGGTGACGTGAACACATTGCAATGTAGCCTCCGCCATATGCTTTTCTTAGAATAACCGTCATTTTAGGAACTGTAGCTTCTGAATATGCATAAAGAATTTTAGCTCCATGACGAATAACACCGGCATGTTCCTGATCAATACCGGGTAAATACCCAGGTAAATCAACTAATGTAACCAAAGGAATATTGAAAGCATCGCAATATCTTATGAAACGTGCAGCTTTATCAGAAGAATCCACATCAAGAACTCCCGCTAAGACCAACGGTTGATTGGCAACAAAACCAACGGTCTGTCCGTTCAAACGGCCAAAGCCAATTACAATATTCTGAGCAAATAATGCCTGTACTTCAAAGAAATCAGAATCATCAGCAATTGATTTGATCACATTTCTTACATCATATGGCTGACGGGCATCTGAAGGAAATATTTCTTCAATTTTAAATTGCTTGGTATTCGGTGTTTTCTTTGGGAAAGGTTCTGCTTTCTTAGTATTGTTCCAAGGAATGAAGGATACCAGTTTTTTTATTTGCTCCACACATTCATCTTCACTTTCGGCAAAGAAATGAGCATTACCGGTAATTTCAGAATGAACACGAGCACCGCCAAGAGCCTCCATTGATATTTCTTCACCTAAAACTGTTTTAATTACTTCAGGTCCGGTGATAAACATCTTTGAAATTTTATCCACCACAAAAACAAAATCGGTTAAAGCGGGAGAGTATACTGCTCCACCTGCACAAGGCCCAAGAATAACCGAAATCTGAGGGATAACACCAGAAGCAATTGTATTACGGTAAAATATATCACCATAACCTGCAAGCGAGTTAACACCTTCTTGTATACGTGCACCACCTGAGTCATTAATTCCTATTAAAGGAATTTTCAGGTTCATGGCATGATCCATAATCTTGGTTATTTTACGCGCATGCATAAAACCAAGTGAACCACCGGCCACAGTAAAATCCTGAGCATAGATACAAACCGGGTACCCGTTTATTGTTCCTGTTCCTGTTATTACACCGTCGCCGGGAAGGTGTTTTTTATCCATGTCGAAATCCTTTGCAGAATGTTCAACAAATAAATCATATTCTTGAAAAGAGTTTGGATCGAGTAAAGCAATAATACGTTCACGGGCGGTCATTTTACCCATAGCTACTTGTTTCTCAATAGCTTTGGCTCCTCCACCCTGAATGGCTTCCTGCATTCTTCTTTTCAGATCAATGGTTTTCTGTTTAAGAGACATAAACCTAAGTATTTGTTATACAGTTATTTAATTATGTTTTTTTGCTATTATTTTTAACCGCAAAAAGTTCAAATTAAATCATTTTTTTTCTAAATATTTTTTTGATTGTCATCGTGTTTTCAACAATCAATTTTTAATATATCAAAAATACAAATTAATTATTCCCAAAATGATATTTTTATAGACTAATTTATAATTTATTTATTCTAAAGTCTATGTTAAAAATTGTTAATCATATTCATTTAATGTAAATATGATTTTGTTTTTTATTGAGGATATTCTCCGAAAGTCTTTTTAAAAAAACGATGAACACTATGAGGGAAACCTGGTTGTTTTACAAACATCATTATACATTCATTGCAAATTATATTAAGTCCATTCTGTTTTGCTTTGTCAATTGCATTTTCATTTTCTGAACCGGGTTGCAACCAAATATGAGTTATTGTTTTTCCTGAAATAACATTTTCAATTATTTTTTCTGTGACCTCTGGCTTTGTAATGAAAATAGCAGCTTTAACTTTTGCCGGTACATCCTTAATTTCAGTAAAACACTTTTCTCCTTCAATCTCATTCACACGCGGATTTACCGGATATACATTAAATCCTCTTTTTTTCAGAAATCGCAAAACAATATTACCAAATTTCTTTCTGTCAGTTGATGCGCCTATTACTGCCATATCCTTATTCGACAGATAATCCTCTATTTCTTTCAGTGCAATCATAAAATAAAATTTTAACAAAATAACGAATTTAAATTTTATAAAAAAAGGTCGAAAACGCTACATTTTGAATTATCTTAGCAATCCTTTTATCATAAAATTATGCAGACTATCTACAAAAAAACAGAAGAGCTTAGAAGTGAAGGGAAAAAAATAGCTTTATGTGTTGTTGTTTCCACCTCCGGTTCAACCCCTGGCAAAACGGGTGCAAAAATGATTGTTCTCGAAGATAAAACCATCATAGGAACAGTTGGTGGCGGCAGTATTGAGAAAGATGTGATTGAACAAGCCATTCATATTATCAAATCCGGAAAGCCTGAAATAAAGCGCTACAAGCTTGAAGAAGACCTTAAGATGAAATGCGGCGGTACAATGGAGGTTTACATTGAACCATTAAATATTTTAAAAAAGCTTTACATCTTCGGAGCCGGTCATATTGGTAAAGCTGTAGTTAGGTTTGCAAAAGAACTTGATTTTAACATTACCGTTTTTGATTCACGTGAAGGAATTTTTAACAACAATGAATTTGAAGGATGCAATTGTATTTGTAAAGATTATTTCAAAGCAATTAAAGAAACGGAATTTGATAAAAATACGTTCATCGTAATTGTAACTCCCAAACATGAGTACGATGAAGAAATTCTGAAACGTGTAGTTGTTAAGCCTCACGCTTACGTTGGAATGATAGGCAGCAGAAGAAAAGTAGAAATTATTAAGAAAAATCTTTTAAAAGAAAAAATTATTTCCAAAAGTGAAATCGAAAAAATTGATATGCCTATCGGAATTCCTTTCGCTGCCGAAACACCCCAGGAAATTGCAGTTAGCATTATTGCAAAACTTATTGATGTAAGAAATACTTCAAAAGTATAATCAAGATATTATGGCATTATTAAAATTTATTCTCGACGGAGAATTAAAAGAACTTGACTTTCGTAAAGAAAATATAATTCCTTCCACGACAGTCTTAAATTATTTACGTTCTCTTCCCAATCATAAAGGTGTTAAAGAAGGCTGTGCTGAAGGCGATTGCGGTGCTTGCACTGTTGTTGTTGCTCATTTAGAAAATGGAAAACTGCATTACAAAGCAATTGATTCTTGTCTGCTTTTTCTTCCGATGATTCATGGAAAACAATTGATAACAGTTGAAAATTTAGCACAAGTTATCCATGGCGAAAAAATGCTTCACCCGGTTCAGCAGTTGATGGTTGAAACAAATGGAAGTCAGTGTGGATACTGTACTCCGGGAATTGTGATGTCGCTATTTGCATTGTACAAAAACGCAAATAATCCTTCTGATGAAATCATCAAAGATGCACTTACCGGAAATTTATGTCGCTGCACAGGTTACAAACCAATTATTGATGCCGCCAGAAAAGCCTGTGTCAATAATTGTTTTGACCATTTCACAGAAAAAGAAAATGAAATCATTTCATTGATTTCAAAAATCAAAAGTGAACAAAAAACGTTAACATTCAAATCAAAAAAACAAACATATCACAAACCATTTATGCTCAGTGAAGCATTGCGTTTGAAAAAAGAAAATTCCAATGCAATTATCATCAACGGCTCAACCGATGTGGCTTTGCGACAATCAAAGAAAAAAGAATTGCTTTCGGAAATAATTGATATATCTGATGTGAACGAATTGAAAAATTTTCATGAAGATGAAAATAATTTTTATTTCGGAGCCGGGCTTTCAATGGAACAGGTAAGAAAATATTCAGAAATAAATCTATCTGCACTTGAAAATATTTTAACTATTTTTGGTTCGTTGCAAATTCGAAACATCGCTACAATAGGCGGAAATGTTGGCTCTGCATCTCCTATTGGCGATAGTCTTCCGGTACTGTTTGCTTACCATGCAAAAATAAAATTAGAATCAGAAAATTCCGAACGTATCATTCCAATTGAAGAATTCATAAAAGGATATCGACAAACTGATATAAATGCGGATGAACTCATTACTGAAATAATCATCCCACGTCCCAATAAAAAACAAATAATAAAATCATATAAAATTTCGAAACGAAAAAATCTTGATATATCAACAGTAAGCGGGGCATTCCATCTTGAACTTGAAAACGATTTTGTTTCTGAAATCACACTTGCATACGGTGGAATGGCTGCATTTACGAAGCGTGCAAGCAATGCGGAAAATTTCCTGAAAGGGAAAAAATGGTCAACAGAAAATGTTGAGCCAGCAATGAAAATCATCGAAGAAGAATTTGCTCCCATCTCAGATGCAAGAGCTGATGCGGATTACAGGAAAATCACTTCTAAGAATATATTGATGAAATTTTATCTTGAAACTTGTAAAGATATAGAGGTAGAGGGAATAGGGTATAAGGAAATATAGTTTACCATATACCTTCTAAAACTTAAAATTCAACAAAACATGAATAACAATTTACATCACGACAGCGCTATAAAACACGTAACGGGCGAATCGGTTTATGTTAATGATATTCCTTTGCACAACCAGTTGCTGTTGGGTAAAGTTGTTTTCAGTAAACAGGCTCATGCTAAAATTAAAAAGCTGAATATTAAAAAAGCTTTAAAGGTAAAAGGTGTTCATGCTATTCTAACTGCAAAAGATATTCCCGGTGAAAACCAGATGGGACCAGTTGTTCACGACGAATTATGTTTGGCGGAAAAAGAAGTAACCTTTATCGGACAGGCTGTAGCCCTTATTGCTGCTGAGAATGAGAATGCATTGCATGAAGCAGAAAAGTTAATTCAAATAGAATACGAACCGCTTGATGCAATTCTTGATATTGAAACTGCAATCGAAAAAAATAACCTGATTGCTCCACCCAGGAAAATTGAAAGAGGCAATATTGACGAGGCTTTCAAAACATCACCACATATTATAAAAGGTGAATTAAAAACAGGTGGACAAGAACATTGGTACCTTGAAACACAGACTGCTCTTGCCGTTCCGGGTGAAGGAAAAGAAATATTGGTTCATGCTTCGAGTCAAAATCCAACCGAAACACAAGCCATTGTTGCCGAAGTTTTAGGCATACAAAAAAATGAAGTGGAAGTGGAAGTGAAGAGAATGGGTGGTGGTTTTGGGGGAAAAGAAACACAGGGAAACCATGTTGCTGCATGGGCTTCATTGCTTGCCAATGCAACCAAACGACCGGTAAAAATTCACCTCTTCAGGGATGATGATCAAATCATGACCGGAAAACGTCATCGTTACTTTTCAAAATATGAAATCGGGTTTGATGATGAAGGACAAATTCTTGCTTACAAAGTTGAATTAAATGCAGATGCCGGCGCGGCAACTGACTTGTCAATGGCTATTCTTGAGCGTGCAACACTTCATGCTGACAATTCATATTTTCTTCCACATGTTCAGATAATCGGAAAAGCATACAAAACAAACCTCCCGTCGAATACGGCTTACAGAGGTTTTGGCGGACCTCAGGGAATGGCTGTAATTGAAAATGCAATTGATAAAATTGCTCGTTTTCTTCATAAAGAACCAACTGAAATCCGTTCGAAAAATTTCTATAAACACGAAAATAATTTTCATACACCCTACGGACAAAAAGTTGAGAACAACAGACTTTATGCAATGTTTGAAAGATTGATCGAATCATCGGCATATTATAAAAGAAGAAAAGAAATTGATGCATTCAATAATAAAAATAAATTTTTTAAAAAAGGAATTGCGTTAACACCAGTGAAATTCGGCATTTCATTCACCACTTCATTTTTGAATCAGGCTGGTGCTTTGGTAAATATCTATACTGATGGAACAGTATTGGTCAATCATGGAGGTACGGAAATGGGACAGGGTTTACACACAAAAATGTTACAGGTCGCATCGGCTGAGTTAGGCGTTAGTCCTGATAAAGTGAAAGTAAATGCAACCAACACTTCCAAAGTTCCCAACACCTCTCCTACTGCGGCATCATCAGGAAGCGACATCAATGGTATGGCTGTTAAGAATGCTATTGATACAATAAAATCAAGGCTTTTGGAAGTTGCTGTTTCAGAATTAGAAAAAAAATATTCTTTAAAAACTTCAAAAGAAAATATTGTTTTTGAAAATAATTTTATTTTCGATAAAGAAAATCCGGAACAGAAAATTTCTTTTAGTGAACTGGTAAATACCGCTTACATCAAGCAAGTGAGCCTTAGTTCCACTGGTTATTACAGAACTCCGGGAATTTATTTCGATAGGGAAAAAGGCCAGGGAATTCCGTTTTATTATTTTGCTTATGGCATGTCGGTTTCGGAAGTTGAGATTGATGTATTAATCGGTCAGCATAAATTATTACGAACAGATATCATTCATGATGTTGGCGATTCGCTGAATGAAGGCCTTGATATTGGCCAGATTGAAGGTGGTTTTGTTCAGGGCATGGGATGGGTTACAACAGAAGAATTGAAATGGGATAAAAATGGGAATCTTCTCACACATTCACCCGACACTTACAAAATTCCAACAGTGAATGATATTCCAATTGATTTCAGAGTTGAGCTTTTAAAAGATGTTCCGAATGAAGGAACGATTCGCAGAAGCAAAGCCGTTGGAGAACCGCCATTCATGCATGCTTTCTCGGTTTGGCTTGCAATAAAAGATGCAATCTCAGCAGTAAAAAATCATGAAGCAGAACCTGAATTCTCTTTACCGGCAACGGCTGAACAAATTTTAATGAGCATAGAGAAATTAAAAAACATATAGATTTTATGAAAGACATTTTTTTGAAAATTAATGAACTGTCCGAAAAGTACAGGTATTACACGGCTAACAATCTTTCGAAACTGGTGAAAATAAAATCAATCAGCATGAACGAGAAAGATGTTCAGCTTGAATTAAAACGACAAATGGAAAAAGCAGGATTTGATGAAGTGCGAATTGACGGTCTTGGAAATGTGATTGGAAGAATTGGAAAGGGCAAACGCATTCTCGCAATTGACGGGCATATGGATACTGTTGATGTGGGTAATATCGAGAATTGGAATTTCGATCCGTTTAGCGGAGAAATAAAAGATGGATATGTGCATGGCCGTGGAACCGTTGACCAGGAAGGCGGTCCGGCTGCTGCTGTTACCAGCGGAAAGATTCTGAAAGAACTTGGTTTTGATAAAGACCTTACGTTTCTTGTTGTTGGGAGCGTGATGGAGGAAGACTGCGACGGGCTTTGCTGGAAATATATTGTTGAAGAAGAAAAAATAAAACCCGATTTCGTTATCAGCACCGAACCCACAAACCTTAATATTTACAGGGGTCACAGAGGACGCATGGAAATTGTTGTGAAGTTCAAAGGTGTATCATGTCATGGCAGTGCGCCCGAACGCGGAAAGAATGCAATATACATGGCAGCCCGCGCTGCGCTTGAAATTGAGAAATTAAATGAACGTTTGAAATCAGACCCTTTCCTTGGAAAAGGCTCTGTTACCATTTCTGAAATAAAATCGGAAAGCCCCAGTTTATGCGCTGTTGCTGATTATGCACAGTTTCATCTTGACAGAAGATTGACATGGGGAGAAACCAAAGAATCGGCTGTTGCAGAAATTGAAGAAATTGTAAAAGGCATGGATGCTAAAGTGGAAGTTCTGTATTACGAAGAAAAGGCTTATACCGGTATGAAATATGGAATGGAAAAATATTATCCTACCTGGAAAATTGAAGAAACACATCCCGTGGTAACTGCCGGTGTTAAAGTATTTGAAGGCTTATTCAATAAAAAACCTTTTATTGATAAATGGACATTTTCAACAAATGGTGTTACAATAAATGGGTATTATGGAATTCCATTAATCGGATTTGGCCCGGGAAATGAAGTATTGGCACATGCTCCAAACGAAAAAGTCCCGGTTGATGATCTGGTAAAAGCATCAGCATTTTACGCTGCTTATGCTTACATGATATAATGTTGACGCGGATTGACGCAGATTTTTACTGATTGACACATAAAATATTCATAAATTTCATCTAAAAAATCAATTATGAAATCATTTGAAAAAATTATTGAAGAAATTAAAAAAATGAAAACAAATCTTTATCAAAAAGATTTTCTTTTAACATGGGACAAAACAAAAGATGAATTGCTGCAAACCCTTTTAGTTGCTGAAGCTTTAAAGTATCTGCGCGACAATAACATTTCAGCAAAATGTTTTGATTCAGGTTTGGCAATCTCTAACTTCCGCGACAATTCAACTCGTACACGCTTTTCATTTGCATCAGCATGTAACTTACTCGGATTGGAAGTTCAGGATCTGGATGAAGCTAAATCGCAAGTAGCCCACGGCGAAACAGTTCGCGAAACTGCAAATATGATCTCTTTCTTAACCGATGTTATCGGAATTCGTGATGATATGTTTCTTGGTGCTGGTCATACTTACATGCTTGAAGTTGGCGAAGCCCTTGATGATGGCTTCAAACAGGGCGTACTTCCTGCTCGTCCGGGAATTGTAAATCTTCAATGCGATATTGACCACCCTACACAATCGATGGCTGATTTATTACATCTGAAAAATTATTTCGGTTCACTCGAAAATTTAAAAGGCAAAAAAATTGCAATGACATGGGCTTATTCACCAAGCTACGGAAAACCGCTGTCGGTGCCACAAGGCATCATTGGTTTGATGACCCGTTTCGGGATGCAGGTCGATCTTGCTTATCCCGAAGGTTATGATTTGATTCCCGATGTAATTGAACTTGCCGGAAAAAATGCAAAAGAAACAGGAGGAAGCTTCCGCGTTGTAAATAATATGGATGAAGCATTTAAAAATGCCGACATCGTGTATCCCAAGAGCTGGGCGCCATACAAGGTTATGGAAAGAAGAACACAACTGCTTCAGAAAAATGATAAAGAAGGATTAAAAGTTTTAGAACAGGAATGCCTTGCCAATAATGCAAAATTCAAAAACTGGGAATGCACCGAAGAAAAAATGAAACTCACAAAAGATGGAAAAGCGTTATACATGCACTGTCTTCCTGCTGATATTTCTGATGTTTCATGTAAAGAAGGCGAAGTTGCTGCAACTGTGTTTGAAAAATACCGCATCGAAACTTATAAGGAAGCAGGGTACAAACCTTACATCATCGCTTCAATGATTTTCAATAATAAATTTAAAAACGCAACTGAAATTCTTGAACGATTAAAGAAACAAAATTCAAAAAGAATAATCGAATAATCCAAAAGGCTGCTTTAAAGCAGCCTTTTTAGTTTTATAGTTCGTTAAGTTTTAAAATGCAGATAAAATAGATTTCTTGCTAATGCCCGAAATGACAATATCAATCTGCATTTTGTCATTTCGAAAAATGAGAAATCTTAAAACTTAACAAAATTTTTATTCTAAAAAATATATTTGATTTGAACATTTGCATTTTTCTATCTTTGTTATAAATAATATTCTATGAAAAAATATTTCATTCTTAGAGACTGTTTAAAATTCATTTATTGATTTTATTATGCATCAATCTGATCATAGAGAGTTGAATGAAAGCAACACTAGTTTCGGCAAGACGTTCATAGTCTTTGGTCAACCTTCTATGAAAAGAAAT
>Ga0209098_1000177_pt1 | contig 71700 bp, 61 predicted proteins | sample AD_JPNHW1_MetaG_FD_184429 | JGI IMG/M metagenome (GOLD analysis project Ga0209098, IMG submission 184429) | Active sludge microbial communities of municipal wastewater-treating anaerobic digesters from Japan - AD_JPNHW1_MetaG (SPAdes) (version 2) | ecosystem: Engineered > Bioreactor > Anaerobic...
GCTGGATATACTACAAGATAAAAATGTGAACAGGTTTAACCTGATTACAAGTCTTGAAGCGGTTAAAGTAACAACGCAAAATGAATAAGTGATATGGGCGAAATAATTCAAGAGGAAAAACAGAAGGGTGGAAAGAAAAGGCCTAAACACCATTCCACCAGAATAGACATGACCCCGATGGTAGACCTTATGTGTCTTCTCATCACGTTCTTCATGCTTACTACCGCTTTTAGCAAATCAAAGGTTATGGAAATCGTCTTACCAGAAAAGATTAAAGATCCAACAAAAAAGGTAGACCCTCCAAAAATTGCTAAAAGTAGAACTATAAATATTATTCTAGGACCTGAAAATAAGGTTTACTGGTATCCAGGAATGGTTGAGAACCCAAAGAGTCCCCCTCCTTTACAAGTTACCGATTATAGCGATAATGGAATTAGAAAAATTCTATTGGAAAGAAACAAACTTCTTTTTAAGAAAATCGATAAATTTAAAGAGCAAATGCTAAAAGAGAATCCAGGTATTAGCAGGGACTCCTTAAATTCAAAAATCGCTAAGTTTAAAAAGGAAGATGACTCAGGCCCAATTGTGCTAATCAAGGCTTACAAGGAAGCAAGATATGCTAATATCGTTGACATTATCGACGAAATGGCTATTTGCGGAATTGCACGTTATGCCCTTGTAGATATTAATTACGTAGAAGATGGAATGGTAAAAACTGCCATTGGCGGTTCTACCCAAACCACAACTCCTAAATAATGCCCACAAGTATTATGGAAAAAGATCTTAAAAACGTACCCTCTTTTGATGATCTCGTATTCGAGAACAGGAATAAGGAGTATGGTGCCTATAAAATGCGTAAGAAGTACAATCGTACTGTGCTATGGGCTATGCTTGTTGGTATTATTATCATTAGCACTGCTATTATCACTCCTTATGTAATGGCTACTGTAAACCAGAACCGCATCAGAAAGGAAGAAAAAGTTGTTCAGGCTCAAATGGAGAATCTGGATCAACCTCAAGAACAAATTGCACCTCCTCCTCCTCCTCCTCCTCCAGCAGAGGAACAACAAGCACAGGTAAAGTATGTTGCACCTGTTATTGTTGACTCTGTTAAGAATGAGGATAAAACAGACCTTGCAACAATGGATGATGCAAAGGAAACAGTTCAGGATGAGGCTGTTGTAGAGGTTGTTGAAGAGGTTAAAGAAGAGGTTCAAGAAGAAGCCAAGGAAGAAGAACAGGTGTTCATGGTTGTTGAGGAAATGCCAAGTTTCGGAAGTGGCGATGCAAATGACTTCCGCGCATGGGTTGGCCAAAACATGAATTACCCTGAGGTTGCTGCTGAAAACGGTATCCAAGGTCGTGTATTCGTACAATTCGTTGTTGAACCCGATGGTAGCATATCAAATGTTAGGGTACTCCGTGGAGTTGACCCTGCGCTTGATAAAGAAGCTGTTCGCGTGGTTCAGAACTCTCCAAAATGGAATCCAGGGAAACAACGTGGTAAACCGGTACGTGTATCATACACATTCCCTATTACCTTCGTTCTTCAGTAACAATTTGTTCACTATATAAAAGAACCCTGATAATTTAATCAGGGTTTTTTTATCAAATTTTGTTTAATGGCAAATCCCATTTCCACACATATTGAAGCAGAAAAAGCTATTCTGGTTGGAGTTATCCTTCCTCGTCAATCCGAAGAAGAGGTAATTGACTACCTTGAAGAACTTGAATTCTTAGCTGAAACTGCTGGCGCATTAACCCAAAAGAGATTCATTCAAAAGATTGATGCCCCAAACCCGAAAACCTTTATCGGAACAGGAAAAGTTCATGAGATTAAAGAGTTTGTTGATGCTAATGAGATCGACATTGTAATATTTGATGATGAGCTTACCCCAACACAACTCAGAAACCTTGAAAAGGCTTTTGAACGAAAGGTTTTAGATCGTACCAACCTTATACTTGATGTATTTGCCCAACGGGCAAAAACAGCCTATGCCAAAACACAGGTTGAACTCGCTCAATACCAATTTCTGCTCCCACGATTAGCTGGGATGTGGACTCACCTTGAGCGTCAACGTGGAGGAATTGGATTAAGGGGGCCTGGGGAAACCGAGATTGAAACCGATCGTCGAATAATACGCGATAAGATTTCAAAACTAAAGGATGAACTCAAGAAAATTGACCTGCAAATGTCTACCCAACGTAAAAATCGTGGAAGTATGGTAAGGGTTGCCCTTGTTGGTTATACGAATGTTGGCAAGTCAACCATAATGAATATGCTGAGTAAATCGGAAGTTTTTGCCGAAAATAAGCTTTTTGCTACATTGGACACTACTGTTCGAAAAGTGGTTTATGGAAATCTCCCTTTCTTACTTTCAGATACTGTAGGGTTTATACGTAAACTCCCACACCAGCTTGTTGAGTCCTTTAAATCAACACTTGATGAAGTAAGAGAAGCAGATCTACTACTTCATGTTGTCGATATTTCACATCCCGTTTTTGAAGAGCAGCTAAACGTCGTTGTTCAAACCTTACAAGAAATTGGAGCAGCAGAAAAGCCAACACTTCTTGTTTTTAATAAAATAGATGCCTATAAATGGGTTAAAAAGGACGAGGACGACCTTTCGCCGAGGAGTAAGGAAAATTTCAGCCTAGATGAGCTTAAAAATAGCTGGATGGCAAAAAGTAACTCTCCTGCAATATTCATTTCCGCTAAGCATCGAACAAATATTGATGAATTTAGAGAAAAAATCTACAATCAGGTTAGGGAGATTCATATCACAAGGTATCCCTATGATAAGTTCTTATATTAAAAACTTAATTTCATAAGTATACTATTATTCGATGATTTAAGTCAATTTGCTTGACCTTAAACTTATCAAATACCTGTATTGAAGGATATAGAAAGAAGTATGTTAATCAAGATTTATTGTAAATATCACTTTTCTTTTTAATACACTTTTGTCATTCACCAAATCATAGTAGTAACGAACAGGTGCAATACCAGTAACCTTTTTCTCAAACCTTAACGATTCTTCATCAAAATACCACTCTTCTATAAAGATTACCGATACAATTTGATAGGTGTAATCGTTCTCTACAACACGATCTTCGTCTTGCCATGTATCAGTGTTTACAACCTTTACTGTCACCTTTTCGAATACCCGTCCACGTGCTTCATCAGGGGTTAAATTTTTCTCACTATAAAAATCTTTAGCTTTAACCTTTCCAGAAAACACATTACCAAGCAACGAATTAATTAAAATACGCTGGTTAAATTGGTTAAAGAAAGGATTGGTTGCACTATTAGTGATAAGATTATTCTCAATATTTTTTTCGTTTTGTTGAAAGCACACCTCTACCATCTTTTGAAAATAATTATCCCGAAAAGTTCCTTCGAGGTTGAAAAAATGCTCGTATTTAACATTTGCAGCAAGCTTTAACTTTGGATTTCCGCCTTTTTCGTTCGGTTTATTATAGCATCTAAATACTTTTCGATATCGGAATTCCCCATTATCATCAAAGGCATTAGTCCTTCTTACTGGTTCAATTACATAAACATTTTTTGAAAATTTCAGCGGGTTAACACTTAATGACCAATCCTCGATAAAATTTACCGATGTTAAATCTTCGAGAGTAATAACTTCAACAACCTTTCGCTCCTCTCCCGACCAATCATCGTTAAGCACAATTAAAGTATCCTGTCCCAAGAGTTTCAGCACTTCGTTTTCGGTCAACAGTTTACTTGGCTCTAAAGCAGAGTATGGATAATTCTCATCGTATTGGTTAACATCGTAAGTGTTGATCCCTGATTTCATTGCGCTTCGAGCCAAAATTTTTAAGAAGTCGAATTTCTTATCTATTTCAAAAAAAGGTTTGGTTATTTTACCTGTCAGAAAACTATCTAATGGGAAAAGATACAATGAATCATTCCCTATATGCTCCGAAATTATTAACTTATCAGGAAGAAGAATGTTATCTTTTTTAAATCCTGAAATCTGCGAAAACAGGTTTATGCTTATGCCTAAAAAAGCAAGGCAAAGTATTACTCTAAAGATCTTCATATGAAATCTGATTATTTGATATTTTTGATAGGAAAAATACAAAAAATAAACATGAAGTCATTAATAAAAGTTATCTATGAATTAGTCTTTATTTCATTTTTTGGTTGTTGCCATATTAATAGTCCTAATAGTGATTTACATTATAATTATGATACTTCTCTGGTTGTAAAAGGAGTTCCAATACCAACCCTCCCTCAACTACGTTGGCAAAACTATGAGCAGATTATGTTCGTTCATTTTAATCCAACTACATGGACTGGAAAGGAATATGATGATTTATCGCTTCCATTAAACCGAATGAATCCAGCCAAACTAAATACCGACCAATGGTGCGAAGTGGCTAAATCTTGGGGTGCAAAAATGATTCTTTTTGTTGCTAAACATACTGGAGGGTTTTGCTGGTGGCAAACCAAAACAACCGATTACGGAATCAAGAATACACCATGGAAGAGTGGAAAAGGTGATGTTTTAGCCGAGTTATCCAAATCCTGTAAAAAATATGGTCTCGACTTAGGTGTTTATGTATACCCTGGAGATGAGAAGTGGGGTGCGGGTATTGGGAGCGGGGGTAGAACAAAAGATCCTTCAATGCAAGAGGCTTATAATAAAGTTTTCAGGCAACAACTTATCGAGGTACTCACCAAATATGGACCAATTAAAGAGGTTTGGTTTGATGGTAGCTGCGTAATAGACGTAAGTGATATTATCGATAAATACGCTCAAAACGCAGTAATATTCCAAGGGCCGAATGCCACAATACGATGGGTTGGTAATGAAGATGGAATAGCACCCTACCCAAATTGGTACACATTACGAAGCGAAGATCTAAGAACAGGAGTATCAACGGCTCTTCACTCCGATCCTAATGGTGATGCTTACGCTCCTGTAGAAATTGATTTGCCTTTGCTTGGCCAAAACGGTCATAAGTGGTTTTGGGCTCCAAATACTGATAATATGATTCTATCAATTGATCAACTAATGGACGTATATTATAGAACGGTTGGGCGGGGTGCGGTAATGCTTTTAAACTCAACACCTGACACAACAGGACTTATCCCTAAATCTCATGTTGAAATTTATAAAGCCTTTGGTGAGGAAATTAGAAAACGATTTGAGAAACCTGTTAAATCCACATCTGGTATTGGTAACGAAATTGGGATGACTTTCGAGAAACCAACCACAGTAAATCATGCAATCATTCAGGAGGAAATTGCATATGGACAAAGGGTTAGAAACTATACCCTTGAAGGGTTAACCGCTTCGGGTTGGAGATTGATCTGCTCTGGCACATCCATTGGAACTAAAAAAATTGATTCATTCGATTCAACCACTGTTTCAAAAATCAGACTTAAAATAAACAAATCAATTGCAAAGCCAATCATAAAAAAGTTTGCAGTCTTTTATTTAAAAGAATCTCGAATTGGTGAGAGAAATATTCTCTCATCAAAGCCAATAAACATAGGTAATTGGAATGCTCAAACCTTTTCAAATGAGTGGCAAACCCTTGAATTCAAGCTTACCCCTTACATCAATTCTATTGGACAGTTCGAAATAAACTTTCAAATGGTTTCGTATGATTGGACAAAAGATTGGGGATTGGAATTTAAGGATTGGGAGGTTGAAATGTATGGAAAGAAAATTCCAGAGGCAATACAGAAAGATAAAAACGGATGGAGGTTTATCATCTCTCGATCTCAACAGGTGGATAAAACTGATGAAAATCCTTCAATTTTCAGAGTTAAAGTTAGAACCAAACAAGGGCAAACTATAGGTAATATTGAACTAAAGAAAATTGAGTTTAACTAGATATCTTCTAAATTAAAAACCTTTACACGTGATGAGTTACTGGTTACTTAATCGTAAACCCAAACTTCTGATAAATATTATCTCGATCCACCGTTGGGTGCTGTAAATCGCCGCTGGCCTTGGCTACCTGTGTGCTTACATATTCTCGCAGTTCATCGGTTGAAACGGTTCCATTGCCATCCTTATCGGCCTCGGTTGTGGTAAGAGCTTTCATGATGTACTCGGTAAAAAGTCCGTTTTCAATATCACTTCGTTCATAGGATAACTCACCACCTTTAGAGCTGGAAAAGACAATTGCTCCGCTTCGACGAACAAGATCATTGTAAATGTAGCGATCTTTTTGGTATAGGTAGCTGCGCTTGGTTGTTCGTTGTTCGTTGATTGTTGATTGTGTAGAAGTGTTTTTGAAGCCACGGCTGGCAATGCCAACACCTGTTGCAGTGGTAATCATCTGCCCCTGATCCTCATCGTCAATTTCGCCACTTTCGCAGGCATCCATCAGGAATAGCTTGTTACGTGGGGGAATTCCCTGCAACAAATCCTCAATGGTTTCGAAGTCGGCACAAGTACCTTTCAGATTATTGATATCAGCATTACTGGTTAAGTAGTAGTAGGTTGCCTCAGCATCCGTGTCGTGCATACCGTGACCGGCAATAAATAGGATGAAGGTATCATCGGGCTTGGCGTTCTTCACAAAATCCTTCGATACTTTAATGGCATCAGGGGTTACCTGCTCGTTGGTGAGGACTTTGGTGTAAACATTCTCGAAGCCTTTGCCTTTGTAAGTTTCGATAACTTTTGATAGGTCGATAGCATCCTTATCGGCGAATGCAAGGTTATAAGAGGAGTTCTGGTATTTAGATACGCCAAAAGCAAGTAGGTATAAATCTTTTTTAACTTTCTTTTCGCTCTTTATACTAATGAGATCCCTTATGCTCTCAGTCATTTTCTCATTGTAACATGAAATTTCAATCTTGTTTAGTCCTTCGCTTAGCTCTATTTTTTCATCAACTAAAATGTTTTTACCATTTATCGACTTACCATTTGACCCGTAAATTGGTACATCATTAACATAAACGTTTAATTGTTTCAAATTGTAATTGTTATCTGAACACTTCGCTTTTAATGATAATAAGTTGCCTTCAACAGAATGCTCAATAATACTACATTCTGGCAATAACATTTCTCCCTCAAGATCTTTTTCTGTTAGATTAAGTTTCTTCAGCCTTTTCTTGTAGAGTGCTTCAAAGTGTTTAATCAAATCGGTGTTTTTGGAGTTCAATTTCATTAAAATTAAGTCTGGTCGATTGTTTTTCACCGCAAACTGATCAACCGAATACGCTCTTTTATTATTAACCAGGCTAAGCAATTCACCCCCATGTGTAGAGCAATCAAAATATCCTTCAGAAGTAATAACAATCCATTCGTTATTATTTGAAATAAGAGTAGCGACAACTTGGTTATTTTCTAAGTCGAATATTTTAATGGTTCCATCTTGTGAACTAGAACACAAAAATTTATCGCCCTCAAACAGTTCTATCCCAGAAATAATTGAACTATGAAGAGGTATATTTTTTATCAACTTATTCTTTTTATAATCCCAAACCATGATTCTTGAAATGAAGTCGCCCGTATACAAATATTTTCCATCATGTGAGAAGGTTAAACGTGACAGGGATCTTGGATAATCGCCTAATTTAGTGACTTCTGTTGAAGGTAATTTCCATAATTTACACCCATCATAATCACCACCCACAACAATATATTTTGAGTCGGGTGAAAACTGGGCACAAACCTGAGGACCATCAGTCTTGGCTGAAAAATCAATTCTTTCCAAATTTGGATTAAACATTTCAAGGCCAGAATTATTAGCAATAATTATATTCGAATTGCTTTTATTTATTTGAAGATCAAATATTTTTGAACCCACATACTCTTTTTGTACGACTTCTCCTGATTCAACATCAAGCTTTTCAACGTCTGGAATATAACCCGCAAAAAAGCAGTACTTATCATCCTGTGAGAACTTAGCTGTAAGAATAGATTGAGGGAAGTATATGTTATGCTTAATCTTAAAGTCTTGGGTCGAAATAATGTAAAGTCTACCAGAGTAATCTGCAATTGCGAGATACTTGTTAGAAGGGCTAAGATCAAATCCTTCAATAGCACCACCAGCATCGGCTGTCGCTTTGTTGGTTAAATTGTATAAATCCCAAAATCTGATTTCGCGACTTCCTGCAATGTAAAATACTTTGTCTTCGCCTTTCGATAATTTAACTCCTTTTACAATATCAGTTCCGAATACTGGTTCAAAAAGAGTTTCTTTATTATCAAGGGAGGTAATCTTTAAGTGTCTATAGTTAATAACAATATTAAACCTCTCATTTTTTTTAGGAAAATCAATCCATGCCGAAGGGGTTAAGTTGCCAGATTTTACGTCTAAAACATATCGTTGTCCTCCCCCATAAATGAAAAGCTGTTTATCATTTATAAAGCGAAGCCTCTCTGTATATTTATCAATATCAAATTTATTAACCAGAATTCCCTTTTCAATATCCCAGATATATACAACATAAACACTTTGCGGAATATAATTTTCATCGTTCCCCAAACTTCTAAAACCAATTGAAGCCAACAGCTTCCCATCACTTGAAAAATCGAGATCTAATGGTGCATTTTCGTGACCAGATAGTCTCCAAACTACTTTTTTGGATTTAAAATCCCAAACAATTACAAAATTGTCTGTTGCTCCCGTAGCCAGAAGTGTGTAATCTTTATTAAAAGTTGCTGATTTATAAAACCCATTATGACCTGAGTTTATTATCATTTCCCATTTTTGCGCCTGAACGAATAAAGACTGAAAAAGCAAAATCATAAAGGCAATTTTCTTAAAGGCAATTCTCATAGTTAAAGATTTTGAAATGGATTTATTAAAAACTTTAATCTTTTAGTTACCTCTTACAATACCGTTCCCTGTTACATGCAAATTCTTTAGAATTCCAGCAGAACTACTTTGGAGAACGGTTAGCTCAGATGTTCGACCATCATCAACAATAGGGACATTTGTTGATATTACAGGAGAGCCTCTTCCATTTATGTAAACTTCAATATCACCGTTTACCTTGGTATTTAAGGTCATATTGCTATATTCCCATGTTTTAAGCGTTATTTTTTCAATCAAGTTTTTTGATGCTAAAACCTTTTCGCCATTTTTTTCTAAATGTACCAACTGAACCCATCCATCTTGATAAGCCCTTATAGAATAGCTTTCGTATCGGCCCTTTGAGTCATCTGGAATTTTTCGGATCCAAAAGTTAATCGATACATAATCAGAATTGCGCGATGAAACATCGGTTATGGTAAAATTAAGATTAGCCTCAAATGCCAAATTATGCATTGTAATGAAGTTGGCGATTCCTTGCGCTGCAATATCTGCATTGCTTACACCAGAAATTTTCCAAACTGTTGTTCCACCGTAACCTCTTTCAAAATCAACATCGAACTGCCCAACCAAACTACTTAAATCAATTTTTGGGTTTGATGAGGTTTGGCTAGAGGCAACAGTAGTTTTTTGGGTTGGGGCGTTGTAAACATAAGTATCTTCAACCGTTTTTGAGTTATCAAACTCAAATAGTTTGCTTTGCTCTTTGATAGAATGCATTTCAAGCGGTTTGCCTTTATAGGCAACAACAATTTTTTGTCTATCCCCTGAAATAAAAAATTCATCATCGCTTTGTAGGTTTGGAACACTATAATCTGATACACTAGTATACCTTTTCTCTTTGAGTATGCTTCCATCCTGCGAGTAGTAAAACTTATTGTTTGAACTTATAGGAGATGGGCTAAATTTTGTGGGATACTTATAAATAAAACTTTCGTAAACTACACTATTCTTTGCGTTAAACCATCCATGTATAAAAGCTTTTTTCCCATCAGGTGTTGCATTAAAATAAGCAATCACTACATTTTGAGTTAATGGCACCTGAACCTTATTAATTAGTACTTTGCTTTTATCATATTCATAAATCCAGTATTCGCATAATTCTTTCTTCTCGTTCATTGTCAACCGAACCACAATATACATTCCACCATCCTGCGTTGGAGACATTCCCTCAATTCTAACATACGGATCCTCATTTTTAGGATTTTTTGATTGAGGTGTAACATTCAATTCGTAAACCTGATTTCCATCTCTATCAAAGCAAAAAACTTTCTGGTACTCTCTTTTTGCAATAAATATATTGTTACAATCTAAAGAGAAAGATGCATAATCGCCATTATTTAAGCCTTTTAATGTATTTCCTTTTCCATCTAGCAAATAGTAATAGTTCCCATAATCATATAAACCAGCAATTATTCGCGATCCATCTGGCGAGACTTGTATATTAGCTACCTTTTGATTTTTAACCGATTTATTATTAGGATCAACTACATGAGTAGTTAAAATTAGCTTACCATCACCATTCCAAACCTGAATAGTGCCATCCTCACAACCGCTCACTATTTTTTGGTCATCATAGGTAAACGCCATAGCGGTTACTTGAGAGATATTTTGCTGTGATTGATCTTGCGCTTTTGAAATGCCAATAGATATAAAAACGGCACTAATTAGGATAGATATTTTTTTCATGTAGAATTTGTTTAGGGTGATTAAATTTAGAAAAAACAATATATTCACCCAGATATCTTTTAGATAACTAGACAATTCATTGACTAATTAACCGTGTATGTTGATAAGCAAAAGCGCTATTTTACCTTCTTAAACGTATTCAACTTTGTCCGTTTGATGCTTGATTTTGGTGATCTGAATATTCCCACAGTTTGAACATTGTTTGGTTGAGACATCGGTAACCCCTCTTGTTACTGTTATGGTAGTCTCAACTGTGTCAACAAAATCACATTTGTCACACTTTGCTTTAAAGCTTACTGTAGAACCATTCTGTTTAGTAATGATTCCTCCGGATATGGTTATCATTGGTGGGTGTTTTTAAATAATAATTAAAACTATTTATTATCTAATATTTTCAAACCCTTTGCATAAAAATGCTGCCTATTGGGAAGTTTTAAGCAAGCAGGACAACCCAATTGTTAATCCTGCTTGCAACACGCATTTTCCTATTTGCTAGAAGACTACACGTGCTTAGTTAAATTTTTTCTTACTAACCAAACAAAACTTGTCGTCGAACATTTATATTAAAATGCCTTTACTACTAAGACGTGTTAAGGAATTTGCGTGAGATTAAAATAGGTTTGAAAACAGATTAAAAGAATTAGAAAGCGTTAAAAAGTTTCATTCTTGAGTCATTCTGAGCGTAGTCGAACGTATTACTTGATTAAAGTATGTTCGACTTCGCTCATCATGACTCGCTATTAAGAATCTGGACTTTTTAGATACCTTCTTTGTTACATTAGTTTTCTACCTTAAGCTTAACAAACCAAATAGTTTTACCAGGCTTATCGGAACCAAAGAAAACGATCTCATTCTTATCCTCCATTTCGATGAATGGGAATTTAGGATCTAAATAGTAATCGTTATCGGGTCCACGTACATCGAGGAAGTCAGCTACTTTTCCGGTTGCTAGTTCAATTTTACCAATACGAGGATAGGTTAAAACTTTCCCTTTGAACATTGCAACACCTCTGATTTCGAGGAGTAACCAGTACATATATTTACCGTCTTTACTTTCGACCAAGGACTGAGGTGCTCCTGCTGCTTTGGCGTATTTATTTGATTCCTTAGTGTCAATACCGTATTGTGCTTTTAGCACACCCTTGTTGTCGAATTGGAAACCGATAACATCGTTGTACTTGTTACCCTCTTTACTCTCACTATAATTCTGCCCAATTACAAAGAAATCACCATTTCCTGCAATGTAGTAGTTCGCAATTTCAAACCGTTTGCCTTCATACTCAGGTGATTTTCTTTGTGATGGTGGAAGCTGAAGCTTCGACTTAAATTCTTCAAGGTTAGTTTCGGTAAAGAATGCAACTTGATGGTTCGAAACCTTCATTAGCTGAACAGCCTTGAACTTTGTAGTATTCAACGACATTTGGAAATATTTATCCTTCCCTGCAGCCGATGAGCCATATAGGTAAATATCATCGGTATTAACATCTCTAATCGCCTCATCAATTTTCCAGTAGCTAGCAAAGGATTGGAATGGAATATTATCAACAACCTCTAAGTTTTCGTTTACTCTAACATAGGTGTAAGCACTGCGATTCTCATTTTCAACCTTTCCCATTCCAGGGCCGCCCATTGGTGCAAATACGAAAATCATACCGCCAAACATTGGATTATCGGGATCTTCTGGGTTTGGTTTATCAAACACTCGTGAGAAGGCCAGCGATTGTGGATACTCTAAAGTGATTTTCACCTCTTTAACCAAATCAAGCTGATTGTTGTATCGAAGTACGCTAAAATTTTTTGTATAAGACCATGGATCCTTTTTATCACGTGCGCCAACAAGAATACAAGCATCACCTGTTACATCATCCTCTGCATGTGTGTAGTAGAAGAATGTACGACCATCCTCGGTACGAGGTTTTACTTTTTCAAGCACTTTTGTTGATGGATGGTAACCTCCCCATAACCAATCGTACTTATAGGTTATAAGTTTCCTTTTGAGAACTAATGTTCCTGCAAGGTTTTTCTCAACATACATTCCCTCAACGGAATACTCCTCACCCTTGTACTTAAACCATTTGTACTTTGTTTTAGCCTTTTCAAATTCCTGCTCATCCTCTACTATATTGACAAAGTTGAATTCCTTATCAAAATTGTAGATTTGAAACTTAGCCATTTTTTCATTTGACTTGGTTACATAGGTAAGTGAATAACCAGCATCCTTGTTGTACTCAATATTTGAGAGCACACCGCGTTTAGATGCATTTGTTATTTTGTAGGTTTTTTCGAGCTCAATTTTTTGCGCTACAACCATTACAGGAAGAAGTAGAGCAACCAAAAGCGATACACTCAGTAATCGTGTTCTTTTCATAGCAAATAGGTTTAGTTTTACAATTGTTAAGTAAAATTACCCCAAGCCCTATTCCCTATAAACATGATAATTAGTGAAAATTAAATTAAAAAACTCCCTATTAGTAAGGAGTTTAATAATATAACTCGCTAATAATTAGAGGGTATCTATTCTACTAGCAATATTATACTTGGTAACATAAAAAAGGATATTCTTCGATGGGTTTGGATTGCTTTTATCCATTAGCTGAAACTTAGAAAGAATGCTTTTTCGGTGAGTATCAATCGTAGACTTTTCCCTAAAAAGCCTTTGTGATATATCGTCAGTTGAGCAACCCTCAATTATCAACTTAAGAATCTCTTTTTCAGTTTTTGTAAAACGAATTTCTGAGGATGAACTATTTTGTAGTTTTTCCTTGATTAATAGCTCTCGAACATCCTTCCCGAAGGATTCTGCCCCAAGATATACGTTCTGAATAGCCTCAACAAACTCATTTCGAGATGCTGTTTTCAGCAAATACCCCGATGCTCCAACCTCAATAAACCTCCTAATCAATGAAACATCAGAAAAGGAGGAAATAATAATAATCTTTGTTTTTGGATAATCTTTTTTAATCTGGGCGCTCATATCCAACCCCGTTTGCTCCTCATTGTTAAAATGATAATCCATTAAAAGAATATCGGGTGCATAATTTGATACCATGGATGGAACTTCTGACACTCTACTAATAGTTTTTACAACCTCAATATTTGAACTTGTGGTTAGATAGTTCACTAATCCATCAACTACCATAGGGTGGTCATCGGCTATAGCTACTTTTATTTTTCTTTCCATAGAATCTAATTTAGAGGAATCTGAATTTCTGTACTTGTACCATGACCTATAGTTGAGTTTATTTCAATTGTCCCTTGCATCATCTTAACCCTATTCATAATATTTTGAACACCTATCCCATTGTTTGTTGCTAACGAGCTCTTATCAAAGCCAACACCATCATCCTCAATGGTAACAAAAAGAGTTTTATCAACCCGGTTGCATTCAATAAAAACATTTGATGCCTGCGAGTGCTTCACAATATTATTTAACGATTCCTGAATAATACAGAAAACATTGAACTCAATAAATGGTTTCAACCGTTCATCGATACCGATAAACTGAAGATCAATGCTAAAATTACCTAACCTAAAATCGTTAGCTAAATCATTAACTGCATTCTTTAACCCCTTCTCCTTTAAGCTTCGAGGCATAAGGGTATGCGATAGTTTACGAACTTGCTGATGGGTTTCATTAAGCTTTTCGATACTTCTATTTATTGATTTTCCACTATTCTCTGCTTCTATATTTTCTATATTTCGAAGAAGTAGAATTACCCCGTTTAGATCATTTGCTACGCTATCATGAAGTTCTAATGCCAGCCTGTTACGTTCAATTTGTTCGCCTTCAATCAGGGCATTCTGAACTTTAATCTTTTCATTTCTTCTGATAAGCAATATTTTATTCCAGAAGAAAACAACAACAGAAATCAGTAGGATTAACGAGCTTATAAGAATTGATGTTTTTATAATTCGTTGTTGCCGTAGCTGTGAGGTTTTCTGAATTAGTGCTTTCTCTTTTTCTGAAGTTTCAAACTGAACTTGTAGGTTGGCTATTGCTTTATTTGTTTCAACATTGATAAGGCTATCGGCTAGCTGTTTTTGAAGTTTTTGGTAGAATAAAGCGTTCTTATAATCATTCACTTTCTCATAAATCTCTGAGAGGTCACTATAAACACTTTTTTCCAATGAGGTAAAGTTCAACTTTTTTGCTAAACCCAGCGATTTATTAAGGCTCTCAATTGCTTTATCATATCTACCCATTAAAGAATATATTTGACCATAGTATCCATAGTTCTCAGACAAGCCTACATTTTCGTTATTAAGCTGGCGAATTGCTGTTGATATATTCAAGTAGAAAAGTGCAGAATCATAGTTGTGCTTTAGTATAAAAACCATACAGATATTATTCAAACTATACGGAATTCCCACACTATCCTTAAGTTCCTTTTTAATTGATAGTGCTTTTCTGTAGTAAAAATTTGCTGAGTCGAGCTGGTTGCCCATCTCCTTTAGCACCCCATAGTTATCGTATATTTTTGCCAGTGGCCCTGGCATATTCACCCTTTCAAGAATTGAAATTCCATGTCGCATATATTCAGCGGCTTTCGGAAGGTTCCGTTGCTTCATCTGATAACCAAGCTCGCCATACATAGTGCCAACCATCATTTTATTATCCAAACTGTCGTAAAGGGCAAGGGATTTTAAGCCGTATTTTAGATTTTCATCGTACCGTCCAAGGTAGTAATTAGCAAGACTCAAATTGAGGTAAATTCTAGCCAAATAGATGGGGGTTTTTTGCTCTTTGACTAAACTCTCGTATCGCAAAAGGATTGGAATAATTTTTTGGCAATTGCCAACCACTTCATCAAAAGAAAGATTATTAATTATTTCGTATTGTTCCTGAACGGGAAGTCTGCTAAGTTTTTGTTTTAATGAATCAACACCTACTGCTTTAATAAATTGAGTGAATGTTATTAGAGTGAATAGCAAAATCAAGCTTAGCTTAATTGTTTTTTTAAAAATTCTGGCTTTCTGGTAATTAATCATTTTATTAAAGCATAAAAACTAAATATCAATTTAACAATTTTCGGATTAGGCTCAATATTAATAAAAAGGAAATTATAGATTAACCAAACATTTCATAGGATATTTAATTAAAAAAGGCATGACCCTTTCGAGCCATGCCTTCTACTATAATTAGTTTCTCTAGAAATTAATTCCCTGCTTGTTATTCGTGTACTTAGTTAAAAGTTTGTAGCGCAATTTAACATAAGCATCAACACTTTGATCCATTTTCTTCCATACATAATCGGTAAGTAGCTCTTTTGCTTTATCGGGATTCTTCTTGTAAAGTTCCATTGCTTTCTTTTCTAAATCAACAATTTCAGTGAATGTAGCCGATTCCAGAGAGTCGCGAACTGGTTTAACATCCTTCCAAGCATCTTGCCACTTAAGGTACATCAGGTTATCGACAAAATCGTATGCCCAGCGAGCTGATTTATCGCTGTATGCATTAGGGTTATAGGTTTGGTATAAAGGATTAATCTTTGTTACACCAGCATAAATTGGTACAAAAGGAGAAACGAACTCGTTATCCAAGTAAACCCAGTAAACCCCACCAATACTTGGAGGAAGCCACCCACGAAGCTGAGCAACCATGCCAAAACCACCACGCGAAACATTTCGCCTCCAGTTCAAATCAAGAAGTTTTTGCATGTCTTTAGTTGGAAATGGAGTTGCTATGGGGCTAAGAACCATTTTGCCGTCGGGTCCAGGAATATACCAATCGGGGTCGGAGGTCATATCATAAATAGTCCCTTCAAATGTTGAGCGGAAAAAGGCAAAAATATCCTGAAACGACATCTTCTTAACAGGCTTAACAGAAAATGGGTACATATCAACATCTTCAACGTACTGATGATATGGATCCATTCCATCAAATGGAGATTTTAAAGTTCTATTCGGGTATTTATTGTGATCAGGATCATAGGTTGAGTAGAATAACCAGAACCTTGAGGTAGCCCATTCGCGCAATGTTGGTGCATATGCTTTTTGCCAAATAAAGGGTTCACCCTTTGCTGGGTTGTACCAACCTTTATCAATTGCAAACTGCATATAGTTTGGCGACGCCATGCAATCGTTTTGGGTTGTATCTATTTCCTTAATTGTACTCCAGTTGGGAACCATTGCAACGTTTTCATCGGGGACTCGTTTTGCTGCCCAAATACAACCGGGTTGACCGCTTGTTTTTTTCCATGGACCAACACTAAACACCTCAAAAATCCATACCTCATCAGCATCGGCAATTGCTAACGCTTCCGATTCTCCAACACATGAAGGCAAGAAACCATATTCTTCCATCAGCTTACCAATTAGTATAACGGCTTCTCTTGCTTTTGTACAACGTTGAAGAGCGAATATTTCTGCTTGTTCAACAGTCATTATCTGATCGCCATCCTTCATATCGAATTTTAACTCGCTTCGCTGACTCATGGTACTTTCGCCAATAGCCAATTGAAATTCATTAATATGAGGTAAAGCAGAATGGATGTAAGAGTAAGTGTGTTCTACTTGTGGAATGTAACCGATTATCTTACCTAAACTATCCATCGACCTAATATCTTGGATTCCCCAGTAAACAGGAGCCATGGTTCCCTTTGGAAAATTCATTCGAGGGATTACTCTTAACCGGCAGTCTGCTCCACCATCGGAATGAGAAACAAGTACTGAGCCATCAACAGTAGCCTTTTTACCGGCAACAATTATTGTGCAAGCACTAGCATTAGCTAGCGAAAATGCGAATACAACACAAAATATATAAGCAGTCCATTTCATGGGAAAAGATTTTTAAAATTTTGGGTAAGGTATTACTTCTACTTGCTAAAAAAAATGATTTTTGTCGGAGGTGAAAATAATTGAACATTGAAATGAATATTGAACAGTATTCCCTCACTTAGGGTGTCATTGCAACCCTAAATCCAAAGTCACCATACGATTGATCGGGAGAATTCCCAAAGTTGTGAAAAGCTATTCTTGCATAATCTTGATCGCTATACCAACAGCCTCCCCGAAATGACTTAACTAATCCATCCTCAGGTCCTACTGGATTATCTTTTGGACAATTGCTATAATATTCCTTCCCAAACCAATCGCTACACCACTCCCAAACGTTACCAGTCATATCAAAAAGCCCTAATTCATTTGGGTTATAGCTGCCAACAGGAGCTGTGTAAGCATAACCATCGTTATAATTTAACCAGCCCTTTGCATCGGAGGTTTGTTTCAATAAGGATTCATCTGCAACATTCCCTCCATTTTTACCTATGGGATTGCCATTGCCCCAACCATAATCAATCTTTTTCCCCCGATTTCGTGCAGCAAACTCCCATTCGGCTTCGGTTGGTAAATGGTATTTCCTACCCGTTTTTTTACTCAACCACATACAATATGAATTCGCATCGTTCCAGCTAACATGAACAACCGGATGGTTATGCTCCTGCTCTGACCTTAAAGCGCCTGTAGCATCGTATCGCCAATTAATCCCTTTATACTTTCCCCATTTGCCCTTATAAAAGGCAAGGCTACTATCTTTCTTCTCAGCATCGGTTACATAACTTGTTTCTTTCACAAACTGGCTGAATTCATTAACTGTGACCTCGTATTTATTTAAGTAAAAACTTTTTAGATAAACCTTATGCAATGGTTTTTCACTTTCAGTTCCTCTCCCATTAACATCACCCATAGTAAACTCGCCCTCCTTTACAAAAACCATATTGTCAAAAATACCGATGCTGGTTTTACTTTGATTACAGGAGCAAAGAATCAAGATCACTAGAGGTAATAGATTAACTTTTCTTGTCATTGCAATTTTTTATGGCTTGTAAACTAAGTCATTTATTGTATCTCAACTATTTCAATGTAAGCTTTTTATTCTGTTTCAATAGGTCTATCGCCTCATTTAGCCGGCGTTGAATTGTTTCCTCCTGTTTTGCGCTAGTAATCCAAAGTACGTAGTGCCGTTTGTAGGTTTGTGCCAAACTATTGAAGTTAGTTAAAGCAGCTTCATTCTTAGAAAACGCAGTAATCATAAACTCGGGAATAGTAAATGACTTGGAATCTTTCTTCTCTTCCTCATTGCTACTCCACTCAACTTTCCCCGTTTTTAGGTAAACATCTATTTTCTTTAACCCGAACTCGGTCATTCTTCCCTTTTTTATCAGAGTTGTTACTATCTTTTTATTAACCTCCGACCACTTTGAAGTACTTGTTCGTGGGGTGAACTTACGAACGTATTTTTCTTCATCAATCTTTTTAATGATGCTATCAATCCAACCAAAGCAAAGCGCCTCTTCCAAAGCATCCTTGTAGTCGACACATTCAATCTTTACCTGCTTTTTATAGAAAACAAGCCAAATTCCGGGGCTTTTATCGTGGTTCTCGGAAAGCCAGCTTCGAAAAGCTTTCTTATTGGGGAAGTATTGTTGGGAGAGGGTGGGCATAAATAGAAGTGATTTTAAACTTACTTATATGTCAACAAAAAGCATTCTTACACACTAATTTTAGTTCGACATATTTACTTCGAGTAATTGGTACTAAAGTTATATAAAAGTTCCTTACAGTTAATCCTCAAAAAAAGATATAAAACGAAAAAGCATGACCCTTTTCGGATCTGCCCTATTGTTATCATTTTAATATTTATGGTTTTGCAAGCCAACCTGAAAAGAATCGTTCGAGCAGGTAATACCTACCATCCTCAAAATAGATAAACTCTTTATCCAGCAAACTCTTTATTGCTGTATTCACAGAACTTGCAGCACCAAGATTATTCTTAGATAAAAACTCCTTTGAAGTAATTCCTAGATTGTCAGAATTTCTGGCAATTGCTCTCAGCAAACGTAACTGGAATGCGGTTAAGAGATTTATATAGTTTGAGAATACTGGTTCGTTTTCAATTAAAATTGAGTTATATATCTTATTAACATCCTCAACACCTATTTTTTTAAGGTTCTCGCTATATAAACGATTGCAAATGTACTGAACAAAAAAAGTATGCATAAATGTTACCTGTTCAATCATATTTAGTGCATTAGAGTCTATCTTCTTTCCCCCCGAATTGAAATGATCAGAAATAAATGATTTATAAACTTCAGCATCAATTTTACCAATTTCCATTATTTCGGTACTGTTGAAAAATGGTCGATTCGAGTTTGAGAACATTTCCGATAAGATATGTTTTCTACTTCCGCTAAATATGAATGTAACATTAGGTGTTTGCTGAATGTTCTTTCTTAATTCTGCCTCCACGCTTTGTTCAGGGTAATTCGAGATTTGCTGGAATTCGTCAATTGCAATAACAATATGCAATTTTTGCTTTTCAAGGTATTGAAATATTACTTCAATTGATTGTACAGCTTCGGTGTGGTTATCAACCTTAATTGATATTTCGGGACTTCCAGTAATTGAATCATATGTTAGGGTCGGTCGCAAAGATGATAAGGCAATCAATAATTTCTTAACTGTACTCTCCCGTTTTGCCAATGCGCTAAAAACTGCTTTTGCAAAAGATGAGGTAAATTCTGAAAAATCAGATGTCGGCATTATATCAAGATAGATAGGCAATATCCCTTTGTCCTTTGCAATTTGATAAAAAACATGCTTTATTAAACCCGTTTTGCCCATCCTTCGGAGCGAGAAAATGGTCAAATGTCGTTGGTTTTTTATGACCGACATTAATCTTTCTGATTCTTTTTCTCTATCGCAGAAGTACAGTGGATCCAAGTATCCGCTTACTAAAAAAGGATTGATATTCATATTTTTAATAATTACGTATTTTACGTAACGCAATTTACGTAACGCAATTTACGAAAACAAGTTTTTATACAATATTTTACATAACAAAAGAGCATGATCCTTTCGAATGATGCCCTTTGAAATATTGAGGTTTTACTTATTAACTTGTCAACTTATCTTCTTATCAACTTCTAGTACAGTGTCTTTATAAGTTATTTATTCAACTTGATTATTGAATTGGTTCATCTCAGGAATCTTAACAGGAATCCTAATGCTAAATATTGCTCCCCCGTTTTGGCGATTCTTTGCAGTTACCGTTCCACCATGGGCATCAACAAAACCCCTTACAATTGATAATCCAAGCCCCGTACCGCCAGTGCGGACATCTTCTCCCCGATAAAATTTGTTGAAGATAGATGAGAACTCTGATGGTTTAAAACCTTTACCTCTATCCATAACCTGAATAGATAAAAATCCATGATCGAAATAAAACTTTAACCTAATGTTGGTTCCTTCCTGAGCGTTTTGAGTCGCATTAAGAATGAGATTATACAAGACATGTTCAATAAGTCCAAAATCAATGCAAACCAAAGGCATGTTTTCTGGAATCACGACAGATAGATTGAATGGTTGTAACTCCTGTTTGAGAGAACTAGCCACTTTGTTTGCTAAATCTCGAACATCGCACCAATCGAGATGAGGTGTAATGTGCCCAGATTCGAGGCGTGACATATTTAGTAAATTTTCAATAAGGCGATTTAATCTAATGGATGCAGTATTGATTTCGGAGAAGAGTTTTTTTTGAGTCTCAATCGGATAATCCTGCATGATTAGCGTATCAGATGCTCCCATAATTGTGGCAACGGGTATTCTTAATTCATGCGAAATAGAGTTGAAAAGGGTTTTGTACAACTTGTCTGATTCGTTCAGCAAATAAGCATTTTTTGCCATATTGCGTAAATACTCACGTTCAAACTTTCCAGATATTTGAGAAATAAATGCCTCCCAGAATTGTTCCTCGCCTTGAGTAAAAACCTGCATTTGTTCTATGGCAATAACTCCCAGATTCATTTGATTTCCTATTAGAGGGTAAAAAGTATAGTTACAGGAAGGTAATGTATCAGTATTTTTCCCTGCTTTTGATGTATGCTGGAAGGACCAAGTTGCAACGCTCAAATCATTAACAGTTAAATTGATATTTTGATTATTTTGAGTAAGACTATCAAGCTGATTAGTGTTGTTTCTAAGCAAAATAGCAATCTCTAGGTCAAAATACTTTTTTATATAAGTTTTAGCAATACTAATAACTTCGTCAACACCCATTGCTGTGGATAACTCTCTAGTAAGTTGATATAAAGCATTTGTTCTTTCCTCACGAACCCTTATCTTCATTTCCTGTCTCTTTATCCTAGAAGTTAATACACCACTTAGCAATGCTATAATAAAAAACATAATAAGCATAAGAAAATCCACAGGCCTGTCGATATGAAGGGTATACGGAGGAGGTATGAAAAAAAAGTCCCAAATAAGAGCGCTTAAAGTCGCTGCCAGTAGAATAGGCCCTGTACCAAAGAAAAATGCAAGTGCGGAAACAATAAATAGTAAAACAAATGAAACAACCTGATAGCCTATAAAATCTTTGATAGAGAAACATATAAGGGAGGCTAAAGCAATAATTACAGAAGATAGAAAGTAATGACGAATATTTGAAGTGAAAGATGATAAGGTGAATTTTTCTTTAAACTTATCTTTCGATTGAATATCGGAGCCAAGTATATAAACATCGATATTGCCGCTGTAGCGGATTAGTCGGTTAACAAAGTTTCCAAGCTTTAGAAGGGTGAAAATGTTCCGAATACGTGGCTTGCCAATAATAATATGTGTTACATTTTCCTTTTGAGCAAAATCAACTATTGCACGAACAATATCACTATGGGTTACTATTCGAAATTTAATACCTAGCTGCTTTGCTAAGCTTAGATTTTTATCAAGCTGCTCACGTTCCTTGGGATTAAGTTCGCGAGAGGTTTCGATATACACTGCTTGTAACTCGGCACCCATTGAGTAAGAAAGGTTTTTAGCCCATCGAAGTAGTTTTGCCGATTGTAGCGTATGGCTAACAGCTACTAATAACCGTAAACCTGATTTCCATGGACCCTTTATTCGCTTAAGCTGCATGTATTCATGAAGCTGCTTATCTACACGGTCGGCCACTAATCGCAAAGCCATTTCTCGCAAAGCGGTTATGTTCCCTTTGCGAAAAAAACTCTCAATTGCTTCTTTTGACCGCTCAGGTGTATAAACTTTCCCCTCAGAGAGCCTTTGGAGGAGTTCTTCGGGAGTTAGGTCAATAACCTCTATTTCATCAGCATTCTCAAATATCTCATCAGGTATGGTTTCCCTAACAATTACACCTGTTATCTGCGCAACCGTATCTGAGCGACTTTCGAGGTGCTGAACATTTACAGTTGTATAAACATTAATACCATTATCGAGGATTTCTAAAACATCTTGGAATCTTTTTGTATGTCGACTGTCAGGAGCATTTGTATGAGCGAGTTCATCAACTAATACCGCTTGAGGTTTACGAGCTATAATTGAATCCAAGTCCATTTCTTGAATAGTCGTGGATTTGTATTGATAAGATTTACGTGGAATTACTTCAAAACCCTCAACTAAATCAGCCGTTTCCTTTCGGTTATGCGTTTCAACATAGCCAACAATTATATCGTTACCTTTCAATTTCTCAGCATGCGCTGTTTGAAGCATAGCATATGTTTTACCAACGCCAGCACACATTCCGAAAAATATCTTTAGTTTACCCCGTTTGCTTTTTTCTTCTTCAAATTTTAAAGAAGCAAGAAGTTTATCAGGGTCTGGACGATTTTCGTATTGGTTCATATGCTAATCCTTATTTTCAATATTCAATATCAGTCCGCTTACTTGTTCCTCAAGGCTTTTTATCTTCGATAAAACACTTTTTAATTCTTGCAAATCACTTGAATCCTTTTCCTTCTTAATCTTTGACTCCTCAAATGAAACGTAAGTTTCTTTGTCAAATTTATTAAACTTATCAGCCATCTCGTTAATAATCAGAGAGATTTCACTTAGTTCATCATCCCCTTTAAGATTAATCCGTTGGGTATAATTACTAGAAACAACATGTTTTAATCCGTCATAAAATTTATAAAAACGATCATTGAAATATGAAGAAAACATAAATGTATAGGCATAAGCAATCAAAAAGCACAAGGTTCCAATAAACGTCATCTGTAATGCAAATTTGTGTGCAGAAATTTTGGCATCATCCGTTTTTTCTTCGATGGCTTTCTCGTTCATTTGAGATAAAACCATTAGCTGTTGAGAAAGGTATTCGAACTTATTTTGCAAATAAAGAGGATAAACAGTACTGAAAGGCGACTTAAAATAAATCAGAATTGAATTGCTATACTCATTGAAATTTGATTCGATGCTTGATACCAGAGTATCTTCACCTACCTCGGTTATATTATTTTTTTCAGATTTAAGGGATTCCCTGAATAGATTAACCTCTTTGTTAATGCTTAATGTATCGGGGTTTTTGTTTGTTATAAAAGAGTATACTATTCTCTGATTTATATTATTCAGATTTTCAGACATGTCTCGGGCATAAACAACTGAATAGTGATTTTCCTTTAATATAGCACTGGTTTTACTGGATAACCTGTTTAGGTAATAGGCAGAGGAAACCGATAACAACAGGATGATTATTAAGAAAAGCACCATTCCCATTGTAAACCTTTTACTACGAATTGAAGTTTTCATACCCTATCAATATTATTGGTTATTTGAAATATTATGGTCAAGTTTATCAAGTTCAATATTTAAAATCAAAACGTTTATTCTAGGCTCACCTAGAAGTGAGAATTGTAAGTATTCAGTTTGGCGGTTAACCAAATTAACCAATTGCTGTGTTTGCAAGGAATCAAAACCCCTTGCCTTTGCAACTCGGCTAACCTGAAGTAATGCTGCATTAGGTGAAATATGTGGGTCGAGGCCACTTGCCGAAGCAAAAAGCATTTCAGAGGGAATTACTGATAGACTATCTAACTGATTAAAAGCAACAAATTGTTTTTTACGTTCAGCAACAAGTTTCTTCAGTTTGATATTTGTTAATCCATAATTTGAACCTCCCGAAGGCATTGGATTATAAGAAATAATTGAGGGGCGAGAAGAAAAATAAATTGCGCTATCGAATTGTTGTCCGATTAATTCACTTCCTATTACTTTATTGTTTTTAGTAATCAAACTACCGTTTGCTTTTGCAGGGAATACTATTTGAGCAATTCCTGTAATGAAAAGTGGGTAGATAATACCTGTCAATACTGTAAAAAAGAGAAATATTTTTAACGATATAATGAGCGTTTTCATGTTTTGACTTATCTATATGTTAATTAAAATATCAATAAGTTTTATTCCTAAAAAAGGAGCAATAAGTCCGCCTAATCCGAAAAGCAACAAGTTTCGGGTTAATGCAGTATTGGCAGAAACTGGATAGTATTTAACACCTCTTAATGCCAATGGCACTAAAAGAATGATAATAATCGCATTGAATATTACAGCACTCAGTATTGCACTTTGCGGAGAGCCAAGATTCATAATGTTTAATGCAGAGAGAGGTCCCAGACCATTTCCACTGGAATACAGAGAAATTGCAATTGCTGGAATAATAGCAAAGTACTTAGCCACGTCGTTAGCAATGCTAAAGGTAGTAAGCGAACCACGGGTCATAAGTAATTGTTTGCCAACTTCAACCACCTCAATCAGTTTGGTGGGATTGCTATCTAAATCAACCATATTTCCTGCTTCTCGGGCAGCTTGAGTGCCAGTATTCATGGCAATTCCTATATCTGCTTGCGCTAATGCAGGTGCATCGTTAGTTCCATCACCAATCATACCTACCAAATGCCCATTGGCCTGTTCTTCACGAATACGATGTAATTTATCCTCAGGTGTAGCTTCAGCCATAAAATCATCAACCCCAGCTTCAGCGGCTATGGCAGCAGCAGTTAATGAGTTATCGCCGGTAATCATAACGGTTTTAATACCCATTCTCCGAAGTTCGGCAAATCGTTGTTTGATACCCCCTTTTACAATATCTTTTAGATGAATCACACCCAGAATCTTCTTGTCCTCTGCAACTACCAATGGAGTTGCTCCTTGATGAGCTAATTCCGAAACAATATCCTGAATTTTCTGTGGATAAAAACCATTATTGTTCTGTACAAAAGTTCGGATAGCTTCCGATGAACCTTTGCGTATATGGTGAGTTTTACCGTCATTGGTTTTAAAATCAACACCACTCATTTTAGATTGAGCTGTAAAAGGGATAAAGGTTGCATTAATCTGGTGAACCTCACGACCACGAATATTAAATTTTTCTTTTGCAAGAACTACAATAGAACGACCTTCGGGCGTTTCGTCCGATAGAGAGGATAACTGTGCGGCATCGGCAAGTTCTTCAACAGTTACTCCTTCGGCAGGGATAAAATCTGTTGCCATCCGGTTGCCTAAAGTGATTGTTCCTGTTTTATCGAGTAATAGCACATCAACATCTCCCGCAGCTTCAATAGCACGACCACTTGTTGCTATTACATTTCGTTGTAAAAGTCTATCCATACCACTAATTCCGATTGCTGATAGCAAACCTCCTATTGTGGTAGGAATTAAGCATACCAATAGAGCAATTAATACAGGAATAGTTAAGTTTTGGGACTGAGGTAAACCCGAAGATGAGAGGCTGAATGCAAAAAATGATGGAAGTGTTGCCACAGCCAAGAGAAAGATTATTGACAACCCAGAAAGTAAAATTAGCAGGGCTATTTCATTGGGGGTTTTCTGTCTTTTTGCACCTTCAACCAATGCAATCATCCTATCAATAAAAGTATTCCCTTGTTCAGAAGTAATACGGATTATTATTTTATCACTAATTACTTTTGTTCCTCCAGTTACAGCCGAGCGGTCGCCACCGCTTTCTCTAATTACTGGTGCTGATTCACCAGTGATTGCGGATTCATCAACACTTGCAATACCTTCAATTACTTCTCCATCAGAAGGAATTATATCTCCAGCTTCGCAAATTACTTTGTCTCCTTTTTTTAACTCAGTGGCAAATACTAAATTTTCTTGTTTGCCGTCAATCCGGCGGGCCTTTGTTTGGGTTCGATTTTTCCTTAGACTTTCGGCTTGCGCTTTACCACGTCCTTCAGCAATAGCTTCAGAGAAGTTGGCAAATAGTACAGTAAACCAAAGCCAAATTGAAATTTGAAGATCGAAAGATGAAAAATCACCCTGAAAAACTCCAATACAAACTATTATTGATGTAAGTAGAGAGCCAATTGCAACAATAAATATGACTGGATTTTTTATTAACAATGCAGGGTTCAGCTTAATTACGCTGCCTTTCGCAGCATTAAATAAAACCTTTTTATTGAAAAGACCTTTATCTTGTTTTGCACTCATTTCTTCTATTAATTAAAAGGTTATTCCACTTTTTAAAAGCAAATGTTCAATAATAGGACCTAGCGACAATGCAGGGAAAAATGTAAGCCCTCCAACAATAAGGATTACAGCAATAAGTAAGCCGATAAACAACCAATTATCAGTTCGAAAAGTACCAGTCGAAGGTGGAGTAATTTTCTTTTTTGCCATGTTTCCAGCAATTGCAAGTACTGGAATGATTACTCCAAAGCGACCAATTAACATTCCAATACCCAAAGTAACGTTATAGAAAAGCGAGTTTGCAGAAAGTCCAGCAAAAGCACTTCCGTTGTTCCCTGCTGCAGAACTATAAGCATAGAGAATTTCTGAAAATCCATGCGCACCATTATTATTAAGGCCCGAAAGTCCCAAACTACTCACCGAAGCCCATGCTGTGAAAAGGAGTATTACAATACTCGGAGCAAGAATGGCAATAATTGCCATTTGCACCTCAAATGCTTCAATCTTTTTGCCTAGGTATTCAGGAGATCGACCAACCATTAGCCCTGCAATAAATACCGTTAAAATGACAAAAATGACCATGCCATACATTCCAGCACCAACACCTCCAAAAATTATCTCTCCAAGCATAATGTTAACCATTGCAACCATTCCTGACAGGGGCGATAAACTATCATGCATTGCATTAACTGAACCATTTGATGCTGCTGTAGTAGATGTTGACCAAAGAACACTATTCGTAATTCCGAAACGAGTTTCTTTGCCTTCCATAATTGGGGAGTGTCCGAAAATTGGGTTGGCTGAATGTTCGGCATATAAAGAGATACTTAAACCTGTAACTAATAGAATCAACATAACTGAGAAAATAGTCCAACCTTGTCGAGTTGATCCAACCATTTTGCCATAGGTGTAAGTTAAAGCAGATGGGATTAGCAATATGGCTAACATTTCAAGAAAATTGCTAAATGGAGTAGGGTTCTCGAAAGGGTGTGCACTATTAGCATTAAAATATCCCCCTCCGTTTGTACCCAGCTGCTTGATAGCAATCTGTGAAGCTACAGGTCCCATCGGGATAACTTGCTGTGTTCCCTGTAAGGTCTGAACTGTTTCGTAGGTTTTGAAATTCTGTACAACTCCCTGACCAACCAATACAACTGCAAGCAGAATAGAAAGGGGTAAAAGGACATATAAGGTAGAGCGTGTTAGATCAACCCAGAAATTACCAAGTTTATCAGTGGTCTTACGAGAAATACCTCTAACTAGTGCTAACAAAACTGCTAAACCTGTTGCTGCACTTACAAAATTCTGAACTGTAAGCCCAATCATTTGAACAAAGTAGCTAAGCGTTGTTTCACCAGCGTATCCCTGCCAATTGGTATTGGTCATGAAACTTATCGATGTATTGAAAGCTGAATGCCACGTAATACTTGAAAGACTTTCGGGATTTAGTGGTAAATATGCCTGAAGAAGTTGTATCAAAAACACAAAAACAAATCCAATCAAATTAAACATAAGCAAACCGAATCCGTAGGATTTCCAATTTGTTTCCTCGTTTGGATTTACTCCCGTAAGTTTATATACTACCTTTTCGAGGCTACCAAATATAGGCAACATGACATGCCTATTACCTGCAAATACATTATATATGTAGTTGCCTAAAATTGGTGTAAGGCCAATTAATAAGGTAAAAAATAAAACAACTTGAAACACATCTTGAGTTGTCATAACTTAGAATTTCTCAGGTTTAACGAGTGAGTATAAAAGGTATCCAAGAATAAATAGAGCTATTACTGCTCCGACTATATAACTTGTTGATTTTGCAAACTCAGAGGATTGATTGGCTACCAACAATATGGTTGTGTTCATATAGATTTGATTATTTTCGATACAAAATTACAGTGGAACATAGAAGGATTTTGTAAGGAAAAACTTTGAAGTATAAATGTTTTATAAAGAAATAAGATTTATCCTATAAACCTATCGTATAAATAATTACAGTTTTTTTTTGCAAGTCTTTCTAGAGTGTATATGCAAAAGTATTGCAACTTGTGATAAGGATTTTTTCTTCAATTCCAATGCCCTCAAAGGGCACAAGTCGGGTGGGATAAAGTATATGTATCATTTAAAATCGCTAAAATAGTCTTAACACTAAATTACTTATATGTCCATTAGAGGCATTTTACTTGCCCATTTTAGCGTTTCAAACTTATTTCCAGTAATAGTTACTAAAGTTATATAAAGGTTCCTTACTGCTTATCTTCAACAAATAAGTTATAAAACAAAAGAGCATGACCCTTTCGAATCATGCTCCCTAATATATCTTTTTAACTTATCTTCTTATCAACTTACAACCTACATTCCAAAAGCCACTTTGGTAATCATTTCCCATAAACCACTAGCAAAACCTGTGATTACTATACCAGCAATACAAATTGCTAAACCAAGTCGGGTCATGCTATCGCTTTTGAAGTATGGAATTGGACTCTCGCTCTTGTTTATAAACATTGCCTTTACTATTAAAAGATAGTAGTACAATGAGATGATGGTGTTGATGGTTGCAATAAGCACAAGAATATAGAAGCCTTTTTGCGCAGCAGCTGTAAACAGGAAGAACTTACCAAAGAAACCAGCAACCGGAGGAATACCTGCCAATGAGAATAGAGCAAGCATCATTGTTAAGCTAAGCTTCGGATTGGTGTGGTATAAACCGTTGTAATCGTCCATGTTCTCTTTGCCTGACACATTTGAGATGGCTGAAATAACGCCGAATGCACCAAGGTTAGAGAAAATATAAACCAGCATGTAGTATACAATAGAGGTCATCCCCATTTCGTTACCACCAATGATACCCAATAGCAAGAAACCTGCCTGCGAGATACTCGAGAAAGCGAGGAACCGCTTGAGGTTCTGTTGGCGGATAGCGAATAAGTTACCAATGGTCATGGTCAATACTGCTATCACCCAAACTACCTTTTGCCATAGGTCTGATATTGTTGGGAAAACCTTGAAAAGGATTACTGTTAGAATAAATACTGCGGCTCCCTTTGAAATAACCGACAGGTATGAAGTTACGTTTACAGGTGATCCTTCGTAAACATCGGCAGCCCATAGGTGGAAAGGAACCAATGAGATCTTGAAAGCCATACCAACAAAGAAGAATACAAATGCAAGAACAGTTAAACTATTCATTGCTATGGCTGGGTTTAGCAAATCGAAGTAGATATTTCCGTACATTCCATAAATCATTGAAATACCATAAAGCATAATACCCGATGAGAATGCAGATGATAGAATCAGCTTAATACCTGCCTCTGCAGACTGGTTACGAGTGGTATCATATGCAGTTAACGCAGCCAAAGGAATTGTTGCTAACTCAAGACCAAGGTAAAACATCAAGAAGTCGCCTGCCGAAATCATGTAGAACATACCAACTAGGGTTGATATCAAAACAATGTAAAACTCAGCAAATTTATTCTTGTTCTCCTCGTTCTTTAGCCAAGTATTCGATTGGATTATAACTATTAAAGTTCCAATGTTTAGGATATTCTTCACAATCACGTGGATTGGAAGTGTGCTATACATTCCGCCAAACAGGGTTCCTGTGGTTGCTGGGAAGAAACCAATAATGGTATTTATTGCAAACAGGATAATAGCTAATCCACGGATACGTCCTTTGTTTTGAGGCGAAGTGAATATCTCTGCTATCAATAGTATTAGCGCAACTGCAACTAGTACAATTTCGTGGCGCATTAAGAGAAAACTATTCAAGTTCATAGTATCAATAGATTAAACCATTAAATCCCAGTAACAATAGATAATTTTTGAATAACAGGCACAAGGCTATGCTGAATCATGTTCGATAGCCAAAGTGGCGCAAGACCAATTGCAGCAATCATTAAAACCAACGCAACGGTAGACAACCTTTCGTACCATTTAGCATCGGTTAGATGTGTAAAATGCTCATCTTTGATTGGTCCTAGAAGCAGTATTCCAACTACTCGGAGTATGTAAACTGCTGTTATTACGATAGATGTTGTAACTATAATTGTAACAACTCTATGGAACGTATCAGCGTGTTGGAAAGCACCAACAAACACAGTCATCTCGGCAACGAAACCGCTTAAGCCAGGAAGACCAAGTGATGCTAAACCAGCAATAACATAAACAACTGACAAGAATGGTATCACCTTCATCAAACCACCCATTTCATAGATGTTACGAGTGTGGGTACGTCCGTAAATCATACCAATTAACGCAAAGAAGAGGGCTGTCATCAAACCGTGAGAGATCATCTGGATAATAGCACCGTCCATAGCGGTTTGGTTCATCATTAGCAATGCGAATAGCACAAGGCCGCAATGGCTAACCGAAGAGTATGCATTGATATACTTAAGGTCTTTCTGAACAATTGCACCGAAGGCGCCATAAACAACGCTTATAGTGGTTAGGATGATAAATATCCAAGCCATTTCGTGAGCAGCTTCGGGCATTAAATACATTGCAACCCTAAAGCAACCGTAACCTCCCAGCTTCATAAGTACTCCAGCGTGTAGCATTGATACTGCGGTAGGCGCAGAAGCGTGACCATCGGGAGACCATGTGTGAAATGGGAAAAGAGCACCAAGTACACCGAAACCAACAAAGGTTAACGGGAAGAATAACCGTTGTGCTTCAATTGGTATAGTAACCTTTGCTATCTCAAGAAGATTAAATGTTAAGGGTTGTCCTGCAGGTGCTGAGTTCATATAAATTCCCAAAAGACCCACAAGCAATAATGCAGAACCTCCCATTAGCATAAGGGTTAGCTTCATTGCTGAATATTCTTTTGGCCCTGTTCCCCAAATACCAATTAAAAGGTACATTGGGATAACCGCTACTTCGTAGAAAAGGAACATGGTGAATAGATCAAGTGAAATAAAGAACCCGAACACACCTGTTGAAAGTAGAATCAACGAAATAAAGAATTCGCGGTTTAGGAACTCAACCTCCCAGGATGCAAATATCCCAGCAAAAAGCACAACAGCGGTAAGTGCAATCATTGCAACCGAAATTCCATCAACACCGATAAAATAGTGGATATTCAGGTTTGCAAACCATACGAAATCCGTTGTAAATAGCATCTGAGCCGTATTGCCAGCAGAGCGCTCGCTTAAATACATCCAAACAAGAATACCTGCTAACACAAGCTGGATTCCTGTTCCTATAGCTGCTACCAGTCGAGCTTGCTCCTTACCTTTCGTAAAGAGAATCGCGATAATCGTAATTGTTGGTATTAATACCAGTAATGATAGAAAACCCATGGTTATGCTATTAAATCATTATTTTCAAAAACTACTAAACTGTCATTCTGAACGAAGTGAAGAATCTATAGATGTTTCGCTAACGCTCAACATGACGGAGAACCATTAATTCAAAAATAAATAAACAAAAGTCAATGCTAGAATTAATGCACTTGAAATAAACACAAATGCATACTTCTGAAGCTGACCCGATTGTAATCCTCTAATCTTGAATGAAGCATAGTTCGAAATCCAAGCTATTCCGTTCATGGTATCATCAACAACTCGTTTATCGAACCAAGCGACTGGACGTGAAATATATCTGAAAATGATCTTCTTAGTAACAAAGAGGTAAACCTCGTCCATATAGAACTTATTGTAACTCCATTTGTATAAATGCTTGAAAGTAGCAGCCATTTTCTCTGGAGCCCCTTTTGGTTTCATGTACATGAACATTGCTACAAAAATTCCAACTAAACCAATTCCAACAGATGCTGATGCAAGAGGAATATCTAAATGAGATTCAAATGCTGCTCCATCAGAAGTCACTAACTCATGGAATGGTAGGAATCCAGCAAAAATTGAAGCTAAAGCTAAGAACATCAATGGGAAAGTCATCACAAATGGAGATTCATGAGGAGTATGGTGATAATGTCTATCCTCTCCCCAGAATACGTTGAAATACAGACGGAACATATAGAATGCTGTTAAACCAGCAACAGCGTACTCAACAAAGAATAAAACCTTATCGTGATGGAATGCTGCGGTTAAAATTTCATCCTTACTCCAAAAACCTGAAAATGGTGGAACTCCAGCAATGGTTAAACAAGCAATTAAAAATGTAATATGTGTAATAGGTAGGTATTTTCTTAAACCTCCCATCTCGGTCATGTAATTACTATGAACTGCATGAATAATTGCACCAGCACCCAAGAAGAGTAATGCTTTGAACATTGCATGGGTGAATAGGTGGAAGTTACCCGCCATAAAACCAAGTCCATCATGACCACCATAACCAGAAACCCCAAGTGCAAGCATCATGTAACCAATCTGCGACATGGTTGAATATGCAAGTACTCGTTTTATATCATTCTGTGTACAGGCAATTACTGCTGCAAATAATGAGGTAAAGCCACCAACGTATGCAACAATTGTTAGCGCATCCGGTGAAGTTAAAGCGAAAATAGGGAACAAACGTGCAACTAGATAAACACCAGCAACAACCATGGTAGCAGCATGAATCAACGCTGAAACTGGGGTTGGACCTTCCATTGCATCGGGTAGCCAAATGTGAAGTGGGAACATTGCGGATTTACCTGCTCCACCCATAAAGATAAGCACAAGTGCTATTGTTACAACTGAAACTCCCATAAAAGTTACGCCAGCAGCCTGTGTAATTGCTGGGCATCCAGGAGTAGTTAACGATACAAAATCAAATGTTTTAGTAAAGTATGATAGTAGTAAAATACCAATTAAGAAACCAAGGTCGGCAAAGCGGGTAACAATAAATGCCTTTTTGCCGGCAGCAACTGCTGTTGGTTTTTCGTAGTAGAAACTAATAAGTAGGAATGATGAAACACCTACCAATTCCCAGCAGATGTACATCTGGAAAATATTAGTTGCAAGAACAAGTCCTAGCATCGAGAAGGTGAACAGTCCAAGGAAAGCAAAAAATCTTTGGAATCCTCGTTCACCCTTCATATAGCCGTTGCTATAGATATGAACCATCAACGAAACAGTGGTAATAACCACAAGCATCATCACCGAAATTGGATCGAGCATAACTCCTAAGTCTATATGAAGCTTATCGGTTAGCTGCAACCAAACAGTATTGAATGCAATAATCTTTTGATATACACCATCAACCTTACCCGATACAAAGAAGTAGCTGTATGCTGTGATGTACGAAAGTAAGGCTGATATGAATAAGCCTGTTGTACCGATAATCCCGGCAATTGCGGGTTTCATCTTATGCCCTGTTAGCCCGAGGAATACGAACATCAACAGGGGAATTATCGGAATTAAAACGGTGTACGAAAAACCTGACATAGCTTAAGTATTTGTGACAGATTTTAATATTTCATTTCATTGACATTCTCAACGTTAATTGAGTTGAAATGTCTATAAATATTAATAATAATTGCAATTGCAACTGCAGCTTCAGCAGCAGCGATAGCTATAATGAATAGCGAAAAGAAATGACCCTGAAGCTGATTTGGAAATAGGAAACGGTTAAAAACCAAAAAGTTGATATTAACCGAGTTCAGGATTAGCTCCACCGACATCAAAATAGTTATCAAATTGCGACGTGTTAGGAAGCCGTAAACCCCTGCAAAAAACATTATAGTGCTTACCACCAAAAAAGCCTCCATTGGAATTCCAGAAGTTAGCATAGCTTATTCTTTCTTTTTACGTTTAGCAATAACAATAGCCCCAATCATTGCAGCAAGTAGCAACACTGAAATTACTTCAAAAGGAAGTACATATCCTTCTCTTTCATAGCTGAGCAAGCTGTTACCAATTACTTTCATGTCAATTTCCTTTGCAGCCTCAGTCGTTGCTTGGAAATTGTGCTGAAGAATAGTAGTTATGCAAAGAATTGCTCCTGCAATAGCGGCTAAAGCCGAGAAATACATCTTCTTCCAGCCAATTGGCTCAAACTTCTGGCTAATATGGCTTGTTAGTAAAATAGAGAAGATGATCAGTACAACAATACCACCAGCATATAGAGTAAGCTGAACAGCAGCCATAAACTGGTAGTTCAGCATAAAATAAAGTCCAGCAGTTGATACCAATACTAGAAGTAGAAAGGTAGCAGCTCTAAGTATTCTGCGGGTAGTTACAGTTAAAACTGAAAAAACCAAGATAATCGCCGAAAACAGGGCAAACATTATCTGATGAACAGTTATTTCCATTATTCAGCCCCTTTCTTTAAGGTTGAACCTTCTTTATTTAAAGTTTTAACAAGTTTGTTCTTGTTGAAAACTGCATGTTCGAATTTATTCGAGAATACGATTGCATCCGATGGACAAACCTTTACGCAGAGTCCACAGAATGTACACATGCCAAGGTTATAGATATATTTATCAAGAACTTTCTTCTTTTTTCCATCGGTAGTTTCAACGGTAACTGATTTTACCTCAATTGTCCCGTTTGGACAGTTCAACTGGCAAATTCCGCATGCCGTACATTGATGCTCGTTCTTCTCATTATGAGGCATTACCAATTCTCCCTTGGTTCGCTCATACATTTGAAGTTTCTTACGGTTCTCAGGATATTGCTGGGTAACAATTTTCCAAGGTTTAAAAAAATAAGCCCCGGTAACCTTCATCCCAGTCCATAACGACTTGAGAGCGAAGAAAACGCTTTTTAGGTAGTTAAATATTTCTCTCATAATCCAATATACCAACCCATTAGAACAATAAATGCCATTATTAGAATATTGACTAAGCTGATTGGGAGTAAGAACTTCCACTCAAGTGTCAATAGTTGGTCAATACGTAAGCGTGGGAAAGTCCACTTGAACCACATCATAATAAGGATGATAACTACGGTTTTCCCAACGTACCAAAGTACTGGAGGAATAAAGTCCATAACATGGTTAAACCCTTCGAGGCCAGGAACGTGTAAAGGCATCCAGCCACCCCAGAAAATTGTAGCCGCTAACGATGCAACAATGAACATATTCATATATTCGGCCAAGAAGAAGAATGCGAACTTAATACCTGAATACTCTGTATGGAAACCTGCTGCAAGCTCTGACTCTGCTTCAGCAAGATCGAATGGCCCACGGTTAGTTTCTGCTGTTGCAGCTATCATATATATAACGAAAGCTGTAATAGCAGGTATATGACCTTTGAAAATGAACCAAAGATCTCTTTGCCCTTCAACAATTGTTGATAGCTGCATACTTCCTGCAAGAACGCAAATAGTTATTAATGATAATCCAACCGAAAGCTCGTAGCTGATGATCTGAGCACCACTACGCATTGCTCCAAGTAGGGAGTACTTGCTATTACTTGACCAGCCAGCAAGCAGAATTCCAACAACCCCCATTGACGAAATAGCCATGATGTAAAATACGCCAATGTTCAAGTCAATAGGATGAAGTCCCTTTGCGTAAGGAATTGCTGCAAGTGCAAGGAATGATGTGATGATTACAATAAATGGGGCAAGATTAAAGAGTAGCTTATCAGCCTGCTTTATTGGAATCAATTCTTTCATCAGAAGTTTGATGAGGTCGGCAATGGTTTGGAAGAATCCATAGGGTCCTACTCGGTTTGGTCCTACTCGGTTCTGAATGAATGCGCAAACTTTACGTTCAGCATACACCAAGTATAAACCAACAACTGCGTAGAAAGCCAAGAATAATACTCCTACAATAACCATTTCCCAAAGGACAGCCCAAAAAGGCGAGCACGCCGAACGGAGTGCTGTGTCGATCCATTGGGTAAAGCCTGTAAAATCGTAGATACTAAATGTAAATGGCATAACGTTCGTATTCTAACGGTTGATTATCTGTCAATATCAGGAATTACATAGTCTAGAGATCCTCCAATAGCAACAAGGTCAGCAATCTTGTTCCCGCGTGCCATTAAGTCAAGCGATGAAAGGTTGCTGAAGTTTGGTGAACGAAGTTTCATCCTGTAAGGATTTTTTTCACCCTTGCTAATAATGTAAACCCCAAACTCTCCGCGAGCAGCCTCTACTCTTTGGTAGTATTCGCCTTCGGGAAGTTTAATAACTGGTTTCATTTTTGCAACATAGTCACCTTCGGGGATGTTGTCGATTAGCTGTTCGATGATATTCATCGACTCACGCATCTCATCCATACGAACCATGTAACGAGCATAGGTATCGCCCTCGGTACGTAAAACCTCGTTAAATTTAACCTTATCGTAAGCATGGTAAGGATGGTGTTTGCGAACATCACACGAAAATCCACTTCCTCGTCCTGATGGGCCAGTTACACCGTATGATATGGCTTGCTCTTTGGTAAGAAGGCCCATCCCTATAGCACGCTCCATCATAATGATGTTTCCAGAAAGAAGCTCATCGTACTCAGGAAGAATTTTTCTGAAATACTTGATAAACTCTTTTACTTTAGTCTGAAAATTTGGATGAAGATCGGCCATTAAACCACCAGGGCAATAGTAACTTTGAATCAAACGGCTACCAGTAGTCTCTTCGAAAATATCAAGGATTTTTTCACGATCTCTAAGTCCGTAAAAGAAACAGGTTAAACCTCCAAGGTCCATACCGAATGAGCACCACCATAGCTGGTGAGAAGCGATTCTATTTAGCTCATCCATAATGGTTCGAATCACCTTAACCCTTTCAGAAACCTCCACCTCTAAAGCTTTTTCAACAGCAAGACAAACGGCTCCGTTGTTGATATGTGCAGAAAGGTAATCCAACCTATCGGTTAAGTGAATGATCTGTTGGTAGGTCATTGACTCGGTCATCTTTTCGATACCACGATGAATATACCCGCAATGAGGCTCAACTTTATTAACTATTTCACCCTTTAGCGAAAGGACTAGACGCAACACACCGTGGGTAGAGGGGTGCTGAGGTCCCATGTTTATGGAAATCTCTTGCTCGTCAGCCTCTTTTATAATTATCTCTTCAGCCATAAGTCAATTAGTAAGTTGGGTTTACTGAAGGATCATAATCTTTCCTCAAAGGGAAGCCTTTCCAATCTTCGTCAAGGAAAATTCTCCTTAAGTCGGGATGATTTGTAAACTTTATTCCAAAGAAATCGAATGCTTCTCTTTCGTGAAATTCAGCGGTTCTCCAAATATCACAAATGGTTGGAATCTCGGGATTCTCTCTGTTGGTCGCCACCTTAACTACCACAACATGATGATGTGTTGTAGATTCAAGATGGTAAACAACCCCAAGGTTATCGCCATAGTCAACCCCTGTGAGGTTAAAAAGATAATCGAACGCCAACTCCTTGTTCTCTTTAAGTTGAGTTGCAAGGTTGTGCCATTTTTCAGGGCTAACAGTAACGTTTAAATACTGCTTCCCTTCCTCAATGGTAGCTGTGGGTTCTATCCTTTGTAAATTATCTTTCAATTCCTGGTTTGTCATACGTTCAGGATGAAATCGTTATTTATCTTTTTTCTTATTAAATGCGCTTTCAAGCTTAATCTTACGCTGAAGCTGCATAACGCCATAAAGTAAAGCTTCGGGTCTTGGGGGGCATCCAGGAACATACACATCAACAGGGATAATCTTATCAACCCCTTTCACGATGTGATATGAATTCACGAATGGTCCACCAGAAACGGCACAAGCACCCATAGCAATTACGTACTTTGGATCAGGCATTTGATCATATAACCTTTTAAGTACTGGAGCCATTTTTGGAACTATTGTACCGGCAACAACAATCACATCGGCTTGACGTGGGCTAGCGCGGTAAACTTCGATACCAAAACGTGCAAAGTCGTGACGAGCAGCACCCGTAGCCATCATCTCGATACCACAACAGCTGGTAGCAAAGGTCAATGGCCAAATGCTATTGCTTCGCCCCCAGTTTATAATACCGTCGAGTGTTGTAAAAAGGATGTTGCCGCCCGATTGTTTGAAGAGTTCGAGGGTTTCGTTATCCTCAAAATCTTCGTACTTCATCGATTTAATTTTTACTCCCATATCAACGCCTTTTTCTTCCAGGCATACATAAGGCCTAGGACAAGTACAAAGAAGAATATTATGATCTCAACAAATGCAGTCATTCCCATCGATTTTTCTCTCATCATAACCGACCATGGAAACACAAAAACGGTTTCAACATCGAATACTAGAAAGATAATGGCGAATAGGTAGTAACCTACATTAAACTGAAGCCATGTTAAACCTTTCGTTGGGATACCGCACTCGTATGGATCGTGCTTTACTGGATTGGTTGATGAAGGGGCTGCGTAGTATGAAAATACAATAGCACCGCCAACAAGAACAACCGCCACTAAGAAGAATAAAATCAAGAATTCGCCGCTCATAGGCTAGTTTTTTTTGATCCGCAAATGTAAAATTTAGATTACTATTCTTAACCTTTTTGAAGCAACCGCTTTAGTGATATTTGTCAATTTTTTTACTAAACATTATCAATCAGTTAATTACACACCACTAATATTCATCAGGAAGCTCTTTTATCTGCTTATATGTGAAAACAGGGCCATCCTTACATACAAAATATTTACCCACATTACATCTTCCACACTTACCAAATCCGCATTTCATACGGTTCTCTAATGTTGTATAGATTTGATCTTCGGTAAAGCCAAGTTTCTCGAGAACAGGGAAGGTATATTTTATCATGATAGGAGGTCCACAAACAATGGCAATTGTATCTTTGCTCGATGGAGCAACCTTTTCAAGAACTGTTGGAACAAAGCCAATCTCACCTTTCCAATCAGGGGTTTGACCACCTGGGTCAACAGTGGTTACCAATTTCACATCGGGTCTCTCCTCCCACTCTTTAAGCTCGTACTTGTACACCAAATCGTTTACAGTTCTTGCACCGTAAATAATGGTAATTTCTTTATAGTTTTCTCTTAAATCTAGAGTATTCCAAATCACGCAACGCATTGGAGGAAGTGCTATACCACCAGCGATGTAAAGGAGGTTTTTACCTTTCCACTCATCAATAGGAAAGATGTTCCCGTAAGGACCACGGAAGCCTATTGTTTCACCCTCTTCGAGGTTTGCTAAAGCGGAGGTAACTCTACCAACTTTACGGAAGGTACATTCGATATATCCTTTACGGGTTGGCGCTGATGCAATACAGAAAGTTGATTCTCCTTCGCCCATTACTGAGTATTCACCAAACTGGCCAGCTTTGAATTCAAACTTCTCAGCATCCTCTGGATTTTTAAATTTCAATCGAAAAGTTCTTACCTCTGGTGCCTCCTCGGTAATCTTCTCAACCTCCATTAAGTAAGGTTTATAGATATTTTGAGACATATATCTAAATATTAAGTTTTTTCTAATCTGAGTTTATAAAGCCTTCCCTTTTAATAGCATCTAATACCTTATTTGATTTTTCTTTGCTTTCCAATGCGGGTGTCCACTTATCGTAAAACCAATCTAGATAAGCCCCGTAACCTTTATCTCTCCATTTCGGAAAAAGTTCTAGACCAACAACTGTATCATATTCTTGAACTATCTCCTCTATTTCATCCTTAGAATAATCATTATACTGCCCATAATGAACGATATGCTTCATGTCAAGTCGGTACTTATGAGCAGTTTTTTTCTCTTTAGGATAACCAAGGCATAAATAAAGCAATGGGAAACAACCCTTTTTAGGTAACTTAAAAATTTCAAATAGTTTATCTAAATCTCGCGTATAGGTGTCGTTGGTAACCAAGTAACCAATATCCATTGAATTTGCAGCAACAACAATATTTTGAATTGCTAAACTAACATCGATAACTCCGGTTAAAAAAGGTTGAAAATGGTCAAAAGAAATATTCTTACCTAAATGCTTACTTAAACATTCGTGTCTATAAAAATCTATTATGAATAGAAGCACCCTATCCCCTTTTAATCCTAATTCTTTCTTAGTTTTTTCGTCAATTACTATTATTGAGTAGCTTTGCCTATTCGACGCATTTGGTGCTTGCACACCAGACTTTATCAAAGTATTAAAATCGTCATCTGATACCTTCTTATCACTAAAGTTATTTCCCCTTGTTGTGCTGAGGCTAAAAATATTTTTCAATGATTCATTCATAATTTCGAAACTATATGTGGTCACCTTTTACAAGCAACACTAAATTTTCTCTAATGCAATTAACTGCTCCTGAATATTCATATCCACAGGACAAGCGCGTGAGCAGCGACCACAACCTACGCAACCGTACGATTGGTTTCGTTCAGGCATGTATGAGAATTTATGCAAAATTCTCTGCCTCCATCGTTGACTCTGAACTTCCCTTGGGTTATGGCCTGAGGTGTGAATAGTAAATAGCTTAAACCCGCAGGAGTCCCAACACCGTAGACGTTTACCAAGTTTTCCTTTCGTCTCGTCTTGAATATCGAAGCATGCACAAACTGGACAAACAAATGCACATGCCCCGCAACTAATACAGCGCAACGAGTTCTCAACCCAAAATGGATGCTCGAAAGCGGTTTTTAACTTCTTAGTTACCTCTTCGTGAGAGAATTTCTGCTTAACTTCTGCAAGATTTGATTCTTTTGCCTCTTGGGGTGCTGCCTCGAATAGGTCGGCAGAAGCACTTACAATCTCTTTCCCTTTCTCGGTGATTATCTCAGCAAGAAAATCGCCATTACTTAATTTGGTTAAAAGGATATCACTTCCTTGGGTTGCACCGGGATTTAAGCCAACTGATGTGCAGAAGCAGTACTCATCGCTTTTGCTACAGCTTAAACCAATAACTGCAAGTTTAGACAATCTTGTATTGAAATACTCATCTTTGTAATCCCACATGAAGATTGACTTTAGCTGGATAAAACCAACCGCATCGCAAGGGTGAACGCCCCAAACAACCGCATTTGGAATTTGGTTGAGATCAACCTCAGTAACATCAGTGCCCTCTTTGTCGGATTTAAACCGAATAAGGTTTTCTATCTTAGGGAATACGGTATTCTTAACCGATTGAACAGTTTGGATATGGTCGAAAGTAACCTCTCCGAACGATGGATTGTAATGATACTCAGTTTTTCCATCCTTATTAATCGGAGCAAACATCTTGTTACCATTCGCTTTCAGCTTATCATACAGCTTTTCAAGCGAAGCTTTCTTGATTAATTTCCTTTCAATTTCCATATTTATCCTATTGAATAAATTGTTCTTTATCATCAGGCTTATAGGTTGATAGAACTGAATCCATCTTCATTGCAAAACCCGCATCAACCCCAAACATTTTCTTTGATTCCTCTGCCATATGCATAGTTAGAAGATGAACAGGGATATCGAGAGGGCATGCCCTACCGCATTCTCCGCAGCTTACGCAACGACCCGAAAGGTGCATTGCTCTGAGCATATGCCATTCGTAGTTTCCGTTAGCACTTGCTGGTACAGGAATCCACTGCGGAGTATTGCACTCAACCGCGCAGCGAGTACAGTAGCAAAGAGGGCAAGCCTGACGACAAGCGTAGCACTTGAAACATGTTTCGAGGGCCTTAGACCAGTACTCGAATCGTTCCTGAACGCTCATCTTCTTTATCTTTTCAATAGCCTCTTTGTCCTTTGCAGATAATTCAATTTTTGCTTTCTTCAAATAATCTTCCATTACATGAAGATCAGCAAATTCGAGCAGTTTGCCATCCTCGCCAATTCCAAGAACTACAATATTCTCAGGTTTAATCTGTTCCTCAGCGATAAGCATATTGATGGTTCGCATTACTGGAATTGTGGCAACAATTCCCATCTTTCCACTATGCTTAACCTCGTGCTTAGTTAGATATACGGCTAGATTTTGAACACAGCGTTCGTCGTAAATTAGCCTGTCAACCTGGCTAGCATCCTTTATAAAAGCAGCCCTTACCTTATTTGAAGTGCCGTTCTCGTAGCCAATGATAACCTGAACTACGTTGCCTTCGAGCAACTCTTTGGCTTTTTTTCTTATACTTTCCATTATAGTTCTTCTTCTATACCAAGTTTTACAAGATTCTGATAGTTGGTGTATGGACCGAGTTTCCTAACTTTTTCGGTTGTTGTATTCACTATCTCAGCCCACCTTGCACCCTCGGCTGCCGAAACCCAAGAGAAAGTAATGCGTTCGGTATCAACACCCATATAATCCATAAGCTCCCTAAAGGTCATCCAGCGACGACGTGCGTGGAAATTACCTGTTGAGTAATGGCAATCGTTGGGGTGACATCCCGAAACGATAATGCCATCGGCACCATTCTGGAAAGCCTTCATCAGAAGCATAAAGTCGATTCTACCTGTACAAGGAAAGCGAATGATTTTAACGTTAGGAGCGTATTTGATACGGCTCGTTCCTGTTAAATCGGCTCCAGCGTATGTACACCAGTTGCAAACGAAAGCAACTATTTTAGGTTCAAAGTCAGACATTTGTATATTGTATTTTGAATACGTTCAAACTATAATTCATTTAGCAAAGCAGTAACCTCGGTATATACCTGTTGGTTGGTGTACCCATAAAGGTCAATTGATTTAGAGCGACAAAGTGCAATACAAGTACCACAACCTTGGCATAAACCCTCGTTGATTTTTGCAAGAGTTTTAATCACCTTACCATCTCTTGTCTTGATCTCCTCACGTTCAATTGCCTGATATGGGCAAACGGATTGACACATGAAGCAACCAACGCAGGTTGAGTACATTGGGGGTCCCATTCGGTTTACATGAGCAATCAACGGATCGCGGGTTAATTCATTCTGTGAGAATAACGCAGCAACCTTAACCGCAGCACCCGATGCCATTGAAACTGAATCGGGAATATCCCTTGTAGTTTGACAAGCACCAGCCAAGAATATACCAGCAGTATTGGTCTCAACAGGTTTTAATTTTGGGTGAGCCTCGGCAAAGAACTTATGCTGATCGTATGAAACATGTAAGGTTTGAGCTAACTCTTCTGCACCTGGGCTTGAAACTCCAGCTGTTGCCAGCACAACCATGTCAAACTCCATTTCCTGCGGTTGAGCACCCATTAATGTGTCGGCTACCTTTAGTATATATTTACCACCACGCTCGTAGATTGTCGAAACACGGCTTCGAACGTAATGAACATTATCTTCCTCAATGGCACGGCGAACAAACTCGTCGTACATTTTACCACCGGCCCTAATATCCATATAGAATACGTAAGCATCGCCCTCATGAACCTTATGCTTGTAAAGCATAGCATGCTTTGCGGTGTACATACAGCAAATCTTTGAGCAATACTCGATTCCCTTTGCTGGGTCACGTGATCCTGCGCAAGCGATGAAAGCTATACGTTTTGGAATTTCATTATCTGAAGGACGACGGATAACCCCTTTTGTTGGGCCAGATGCAGATGCTAACCTTTCGAACTGAAGGCCATCAATCACATCTTTATATCTACCTTGACCATACTCTGGGAAGAAATCGGTACGCTTAATTTCAAAACCAGTTGCTAGAACAATTGCTCCAATTTCCTCTTCGATAATCTCATCGGGTTGATCGTAGCGAATTGCCTTGGTTGGACAAACCTTTTCGCAAACCTTACATTTACCCTTTTGATAGTATGTACAATTCTCTTTATCGATAACGGGCTTATTTGGAACAGCCTGTGGAAAAGGAACATAGATAGCAGTTCGAAAGCCTAAGCCCTGCTCAAATTCGCTTGGTATCTTCTTTTGAGGGCATTTAGTTGTACATAAACCGCAACCAGTACAAAGCTTCTCATCGAGACTCTTTGATTTCTTTCGAATTTTTACCTTGAAGTTTCCAATGAACCCTTCTAGCCCTTCAACTTCAGCGTATGTATATAGCGTGATATTTGGATGCTGAGCAACCTCAACCATTCTTGGGGTAAGAATACACTGTGAGCAGTCGAGCGTTGGGAATGTTTCTGATAGCTGAGACATGTGTCCACCAATTGATGGGGAACGCTCAACCATAATCACCTTATGCCCGCAGTTTGCAATATCCAAAGCAGTTTGAATACCCGCAACACCACCACCAATAACCAAAGCTTTTTTGGTAACAGGAACCTTGATGGGTTGAAGTGCTGCATTCTGCTGAACCTTTGCAACCAGTGTTCTAACAATATCGATTGCTTTCTCGGTTGTTGTTTCGTTCTTTTCGTGAACCCATGAGCAGTGCTCACGAAGGTTTGCCATCTCACAAAGGAATGGGTTTAAGCCTGCATTCTCGCAAGCCTTACGGAAGGTTGGTTCATGCATTCGAGGCGAACAAGCGGCAACAACAACTCCCGTAAGCTTTTTTTCCTTGATAGCATCAATAACCAATGATTGTCCCGGATCGGAACACATATATTTATACTCAACGCTATGAGCAACGCCCTTAAGTTTACCAATCTCCTCGGCAACTTTTACGACATGGACTGTTGCGCTTATGTTTTCACCACAGTGGCAAATAAAAACTCCTATTCGAGCCATTTCTTAATATGTTTTGTTACTATTCTATATCTTCTTTTTAGTGCCTAGAGTACTTAGAGTGAACTAAAGTGCCTAAAGTGGCGGTAATGCTTTAAGTACCTGTTTTACAATGTTAGTGTTTTCCCAATTGATGAAAATATTGCAAGTAATTCAATTGCTTCAGTTAGTATTGGCTTTATTCTTTGTTCCTTAATCCAATTCATAAGTTCAATTATTTCTAACCAATAAACTGTTTCGCTTGCTTCACTTTCACATATTTTAATTTTACTCCTAAAGTCTGCCTTACTCCTAGAACGATTTGCCTCTCTATAGTTTGCTCCAATACTTGTCCCAGATTTAGTAATTTGGTTTTTAATTACTCTAGCCTCAGATGTATCTGGTAATTGAGTAGAAAGATTAATAATTTCAATTGCAAACACTTTTGTTCTTTCTTCAAGTTGCTTACTAAACTCTTTATTATCCATATTATTAAACGTTAGGCACTTTAAGTACTTTAGCTCACTTTAGGCACTTTTTAAATCCACCTTAACAAAGTGCCTCTTAAATCCAACCTCTTTCTCAGTTAATCCGACTGCTAAACCAATTGCCTGAGTTAAATAGATTACAGGAATATTAAACTTAGTTTTCCAGAAACTATTGATATCCTTACGGCGCATATCGAGGTTTGAGTGGCACATTGGACAGGCAACGATAATTGCCTCGGCGCCATGATAGGTTGCATCCTCAATAATCTTGCCCGAAAGTTTAGCAACCATATCAGTTTTTGAGATAGATAGACCAGCACCGCAACATTCAACCTTGTAATTCCAATCCAATGCGTTGGCACCAATTTTTCTCATAACCTCGTCCATGGTTTGGGGATTCTCTGCTCGGTCATACTTAAGAATCTTTGCAGGACGTACCATTAAGCAACCATAGTAACAAGCAACATTGTAGTTAAACTTCTTAACAACCTTGCTTTCGAGCTTATCAACAATGAACTTATCAACGAATTGGATGACATTCATGATATTAGTTGTACCCTTGTACTCCAAGCCAATAACCTCGTTGATGCGATTTTTCAATTCCGGATCATGATGTAGCTCATGCTGGGTAACCACTAAGCGGCTGTAACAAGCAGCACATGGTACAACGATATCAGTAAGACCATGCTTCTCAGCATTTGCAAGTATTCGTGCAGGTAATGCTAGGGAAAGCTCTTTATTCATGTTGTGAGCAGCAGTAGCACCGCAACAGTTCCAATCGGGAATTTGCTCCAGTTCAATATCGAATGCTTTAGCCAATGCAAAAACCGACTCATTATAATCCCTTGCTGAACCTGTCAGCGAACAACCGGGGTAAATTCCAACTTTCATTTCTTTTCCTCCTTGCTAACCTTTGAGAAAATTTTTGAAATACTCTTCACTCCTTTTATCCTTTCGGGAATAAAATGGAGTTTCCCCCTTGATATCATGGATGGCATTAGGATAACATCCTGCATTAGTTTCCACGACCGTAACTTGTAATCGACAACCAATAGTATCTCGGATAGTCTTCCGGTGTATTTTATCGAATCGAGGAATGATTTATGGAAGGAAACTATATTCTTTGCCTTGGGGTTAACCTTTTTCTGGCGGTTTGATTCCTGACGTAGGTAATCCATCATAACCGGAATATCAACCTCCATTGGGCATCGCTGAATACACATTTCGCAGCTGAGGCAAACCCAAATTGTGTATGATCTGAGAATTTTATCCTCTAGAACCGGGTCGCCTGTTTGCAACATTCTGAGAATCATGCTTGGGGGGTAATCCATATCGGCTGATAACGGACATCCCGCGCTACACTTTCCACATTGATAACATCGTTGAGCATGCACCTGGGTATTGTGCCTTACCTTACCTGCTAATGAGTTATCTTCCTGATGATGTGCTCCACTTGACATAGTATCAAATTAAGGGTATAACGATTTCTAAATTAACTTTCAGTTTTTTGTTTAGATAGAGATTCAACCTTCCTATTTATAATATTACACCATTTCTCGGCCAGCAGTAATTCGTCTCCAAGATTTATTCCATCGTACTCAATGTTATAAAACTCTAAGGCGATATCATTTTTCTTTACATCTTGATGTTTAACTATTAACTCTATTTTCTCAATTGCCCCTGAGTTGTATTTCTTGTTGCTGCTTTTTTTAGAAAGATTATTTACCTCACAACTCTTAACTCCATTCATATCAACTACTTGTATTGATGCTTTTTCATCTAACCACTTAATATGGAAGATTTTTTGCAACGACTTATCAGTAGCTATCAATATTTTATTTGTTAAATCGAATTGCCCTACTTTACAATTATGGTCCTTCGCAAGACCTTTCAATATTTCAAGTTTCTTTTTTTTCTTCTTATAATTATTTAAACTCCACAAAATGATTGGTAATGCACAAATCAGTGTGATTACTAATCCAATAATAGTTGTTCCCATATTCTTTAACTTTCTGGTTTATAAATTCAAAATGAAATACTAAGTACAAAATACCTAGTAAAACCGACAAACTAATCTGCCTGAATTAAAAAGAAACGCTACCAGAAATAATGAAATGGGAAAGTAATATCAGTTTGAAAAAACTGAATTAATAAAAAATGCGAATCAAAACTATATTGCCAAAATGTGTTAAGAATAATCCTTTCAATAGCAAATAACGAGCAAATAAACTTGCTTGTATGGTTTTTAATAGTGGTTATTGGAGTACTATACGAAACAGCGTTTTCATTATTTGCAACCTGATCATTTGTATTTAAAGATTCGAAAAAGAAATATTCTTGAATATTTATTGAAGAATTGCTTTTAGAGTTTACAGGATTTGAAGAAGAACCACCTCTGTAGAGGCCAGTTATTAGGCAATACAGCGCAACAAAAAACAGAATTGAAGTGATTTTAACTAATTTTTTCACAGCACAAATATATATCTTTAAATAAAATCAGTAGAGTTTTTAATTAAAAAGAATAGCATTATTCGTTAACAAAGAAAACACTCCCTTTTTAAAAGTTAAAAAAAAGATCCTCGGTATGCGAGGATCTTCTAAATTTTATCAAGAATTTACTTTCTCTTCTTGTTTTAATTTACTTCTCTTTATACCATAGAAAAAGTAAATCAAAAAACCAATTGCCATCCAAATAATTAATCTCAGCCAAGTGTCAATTGGAAGGGCAATCATTTGAGTTAAACAAATGGCTGCGCCCATAATTGGAACAAAAGGAACCCATGGTGTTTTAAATGGACGAGGTAAATCAGGTCGTGTTTTCCGTAAGATTATAATGCTAATGCAAACTATTGTGAAAGCAAGTAGTGTTCCTATCGAAACCAACTCCCCAAGAATCCCAATAGGTAAAATACCGGCCAAGATTAAAGCAACAGAACCAGTCATCAACGTACTTACATAAGGAGTTTTGTAACGATAATGAACCTTTGAGAATACTGGAGGAAGTAAGCCATCCTTCGACATGGTGAAGAAGATTCGGGGTTGTCCCATTAACATAACAAGAATTACGGAGCTAAGACCAGCAATTGCCGCTATCTTAATAATTGGTCGTAGCCAGAACATTCCCTTGCCCATTGCATCAACACCAACTGCCACTGGATCGGCTACATTAAGCTGTGTGTAGCTAACAATACCGGTTAATACAATTGCAACCAATATATAAAGTACGGTTGACACACCAAGCGAAGTTAAAATTCCGATAGGCATATCACGCTGGGGGTTTTTCGCCTCCTGTGCTGCAGTTGATACCGCATCAAAACCTATATAGGCAAAGAATATTACCCCCGAGGCTCGAAGTATACCGCCCCACCCAAAGTGCCCCCAATCACCAATTCTTTCAGGAATGAAAGGATGCCAGTTTGCAGTTTTAATAAACATATAACCAACAGCAATAAAAAGAACTATTACAGAAACTTTAGTAATAACCATTATATTATTGAAATTGGCGGTTTCCTTAATCCCTACAATTAATAACAGAGTTAACGCTGCAACAATAAACATTGCAGGGGCGTTGCAAATTGCCGTAATATGAGGTAGGCTATCAATTGAAATCCCGGTTGCAGATAACGAATTGGTCAGTGCTTCGGTAATTGGCTTCCATCCTATATTCGGCACATCGACGAGCGTTGTTCCCGTTGCTGCAGAAAATTGCGCTGGAATATATATCCCAAAATCTTTCAAAAAACTTATCATATAACCCGACCACCCAACCGAAACTGTTGATGCAGCAAATAGATATTCAAGAATTAAGTCCCAACCTATAATCCATGCTAAAAACTCACCCAGTGTTGAGTAAGCATAAGTATATGCACTTCCAGATATTGGAATCATTGCCGCAAATTCTGCATAGCATAATCCAGCAAATGCACAAGCTAAGCCCGAAATGATAAACGATATTACAATTGCAGGTCCTGCGTATTGTGCTGCAGCCTGACCGGTCAGAACAAAAATACCAGCTCCTATAATTGCACCAATACCTAATGTGGTAAGGTTTAACGGACCCAGTGTTTTTTTGAAACCATGTTCTTTGTCTTCCGATTCCGAAAGAATTTGTTGAATGGGTTTCGTTTGGAATAATCGTGATTTCATAAATAAGGTTGGTTAATAAGGGTAAACAATTTTCTTAAAGGATAAAGGTTTAAAGGTTGTAAATATTTTTTTCAAAAAAAATGAATCCTACCATAAAAATCAAATAGGTTAATTTATATGATATAGATGTGCTTATAACCCGATTGTTTAATGGTTTATAAATTTATTTATTCCATTTATCGATTTTACCTATTTTATTTTACCGAATTAGCTGCAACTTTGCATGGTACTATTATTTTTGTAGATAAATAAAAAAATAAACCCCATGAAGAAGATACTCATCATCGGCATTTCAGCAGTTGTGTTAGTACTAATCGTTTTTATGATATTACGCCCTAGGTTTGCTGAGAGAAATTATATTAATGGCAAAGAATTGCTCGATTCATCGAGGTATTCTGAAGCATTGGCAAAGTTCAGTAAAGCGATTTGGTTTAAAGAAAAATCCACCTATTTTAATGCAAGAGGGCTAGCAAATGCTGGTTTATCAAATGATTCTATTGCTATTATTGATTTAACAAAAGCAATTAGTTTAAATTCTTCAGTTGCGGAATACTATTTAAATCGTGGAATTTCTTATCGTAAGCTCAAGAAATTTGACAACTCTTTAGCTGATGTAAATAAAGCAATTGAACTCGATGATAAATATGCTAAAGCTTATTACAATCGAGGTTTACTTAAAGCATCCCAAATGCAGTTTGATGATGCAGTAAAGGATTATAACAAGAGTATTGAACTTGATGGTTCGAATATCGAAGCATTCTATAGCCGAGGAGAATCTCGCTCTCACCTCAACGATTTCATGGGTGCTATTAGCGATTACGACAAAATGATCGAAGGCTCCAATGCTACTCCCGATGCTTATAAAAAGAGGGGTATTTTTAAACTGAACATTCAGGACTTTTTTGGTGCTGAAAAAGATTTAACCACCGCTTCTGAAATGGACAAAGGGGATAAGGAAATCTTTTATAATCTAGGACAAGCAAAGTTTAATCTTAACAAGTTTGATGAGGCAATTGACAATCTTAACAAAGCTATTAAAATCGATAGCAAATACGACCTAGCCTACAGCGTAAAAGGCGGAGCTCTTCTTAAAAAAGGGGACTTCTCTTCAGCTATAAAAGAGTTTAGCAAGGCAATAGAGCTAAATGGTAGCTTCTTAAAAGCTTACTATGGTAGAGGCGTTGCAAAGGCTTTAAGTCAAAACTATAAAGAATCCATTTTCGATTTTTCAAGGGCTATTGATCTCGATAAGAATTTTGCACAAGCATATTACAATCGAGCTGTTTCAAAGGCTATTCTTGGAAACCATCAGGATGCCTTAGCCGATTATGATTTTACTATTCAGATGGATCCTAAGGATGCTGAAGCTTATTACAACCGTGGCATTTCAAGAATGAATGTAAAAGATACAAAAGGAGCCTGTGAAGATTTCAATAAAGCCCTTGAGTTAGGCTACAAGCAAGCTGAACCAATGGTAAAGATGTACTGCCCAAGTAAATAATATTAATATTCCATTTTAAATAAGCGTAGCCAAAAAGCTACGCTTTCTTTTTTATTACAGTTAATGCTCAAAAAGCATTTAATTGATAACTATTTTTACTACATCATTATAATACAACAAACTTTAAAACATTATTAAATATCTTTTAGTCACCTAAGTCGATTTTATTTTGATCAAAAAAATTGTAACTTCATTCGGTACATTTTAAATCTAATTTGATATGAATCCCATTGTAACTTACATAATGCTAGTGGTATTCGGATTAATACCTTTTGGCTTTGCTGTTGTTTGGATCCTTTATCGTAAAACAATTATATATACTACTGCCCTTACAATCTTTATTGCATCAATGGGTGTTAGTGTAGTTGCTTTTTGTGTTGGATATTTAGGATTTGCAGCTACCCTGTATTGGGCAATTCCACTATGCTTAGCCTGGCTTGTTGGTGCAAACTTCTTTACAAAAGTTTCAGTTCGTAATCCAATTAGGGATTTGAATAATACAATTAAAGGACTTTCAACAGGAAATCTGGATATTAAAGTTTCCGAAGAACTAATATCCAAAAGGAATGAAGTTGGACAAATAGCATTGTCAATTCAAACGCTCATTATTGAAATGCAAAAAACAGTTACCGCAATAAATCATTGCTCTCAAGAACTAGTTGAAATTAGTGAAGGTTTGGTAGAAAAATCTGATCAACTTTCTACCACGTCAAACAACCAAGCTGCATCCACTGAAGAGCTAGCATCAAGCATGGAGGAAATTACTTCAAATATTTCAGAGAGTACGGCAAACTCTAAACAAACCGAGAGCATAGCCAATGCAACCGCAAAAAACATCTCACTTACTCACAAAAGTATGCAGGAAAGCTTAAGTACCATTAGAAGTATTTCAGAGAAGATTAATATTATAAATGACATTGCTTTCCAAACAAACATTCTAGCACTAAACGCTGCAGTTGAAGCTTCTCGTGCAGGTGATGCGGGAAGAGGATTCAGCGTTGTTGCATCGGAAGTACGTAAATTGGCCGAACATAGTAAAGCTGCTGCCGATGAAATTGTAAAAATTGCACATTTAGGTTTACAACATACTGAAAGCGCTAGCAAGAACTTAGAAAATACGATTCCTTCAGTTGAAAAAACTGTTACTCTTGTTCAAGAAATCAATGCAGGAAATATTGAGCAACTAGCTGGAAGTGAACAAATAAACAATGCTATTCAGGAGCTAAATATTCAAACCCAGAAAACAGCATCTACTGCAGAAGAACTTACAAGTCAATCCAATATTTTAAAGCAAAATTCAGAGGAGCTACTTAAAAACATTAGCTTTTTCCACTATAGTGGAGCAAAATTAAAGAACCCAAAAATTCTTCATAAAGTAAAGTTCCGGGATATAACTCCAAAGGAAACCCAGCAGTTTAACGAAGTAGTCGAGTACTAATATAAAAGGCTTTTTATTTTTCTAGCACTCTATTTATCATTGAAATTTCCTGAGGTAAAAACTCTAATTTTTCAAGAGTTCCTATGCAGTCTTCGAGTTGAGATGTAGAGCTAACGCCAACCAACACTGAGGTTACTCTTAAATCTTTCAATAACCAAGCAATTGCCATTTGTGCTAATGATTGGTTTCTATTTTGAGCAATCGCATTTAGTGCTTCTACCTTTTTAATCTTATCATCAGTAATATGCTGTGGACGAAGAAAACCATGTGCCTTGGAGGCTCTTGATCCAATCGGAATTCCCTTCAGGTACTTATCGGTGAGCAATCCTTGAGCCAGAGGAGAAAAAGCAATGCTGCCTATTCCGTTTTTCTCAAGTATATCGAGAAGTTCGTTTTCAACCCATCTATCAAACATGGAGTAACGGGGTTGATGAATAAGACATGGAGTTCCTAATTCTTTTAAAATTTTTGCAGCTTTCTCGGTTTGCTCAGCAGTATAATTCGAAATTCCTACATATAAGGCTTTACCTTGTCGTACTATTAGATCGAGAGCCGACATTGTTTCCTCTATGGGTGTTTCAGGATCTGGACGATGGGAATAAAAAATATCAACATAATTAAGCCTAAGCCTTTCCAGACTTTGATCAAGACTAGATACTAAATATTTCTTCGACCCCCACTCGCCGTAAGGGCCAGGCCACATCAGATATCCTGCTTTTGTTGAAATTATCATTTCATCGCGATAGGCTTTAAAATCAGAGTTTATCATCTTGCCAAATGTTTCCTCTGCTGATCCAAGAGGCGGACCATAATTATTGGCTAAATCAAAATGTGTTATACCTAAATCGAAAGCTCTGCGTAAGATTTTCTGGCTATTCTGAAAGTCATCAACCCCTCCAAAGTTGTGCCATAAGCCTAACGAAATTGCCGGGAGTTTAACCCCACTTTTTCCACAACGGCGGTAAACCATTTTATCGTACCTAGTTGCTTCTGCTAAATAATCCATCTGATAACACTATTTAAGTTTTGGGAAAAACAACCGATCATCAAATATCATCCTAAACGTATAGCTGTAATCGAAGGTTGATGATTTTACATCATTATAAACATCCAACCGTAACTCAACGGTGAACCCTTTTGCTACCACTTTGCTATACATAAAATTTGCAGTAACAAGGTTTCTATCTTTTTGGTTGAATGTAGTATCAACCGTTGAAATAGATCCAAATAACTCCTCCCCCCTTGGGTTTACAAATGCTGATGATTGCCAATACCCAAGATCAAGTCTAAAAAAATTTCCTTTTAAGAATATTTTGGGATAAATAGCATTACCTGACTTATAAGTATAGTGAGGCTTTGGTGAAATATCTTTATACATTAAAAATAGGGACTCAACACCCAGTGTTAGTTTTTCATTTATTAGGAAACCGTAACCAATACCACCAGCAATATTTACCAATGATGTTACAGGAAGTTTGGTGGTATCAATCTGCCCCCCTTGATGTGTTGCCAATAAATGCAATGGGAAATAAAATCCTTTTAATTCGTCAAGTGGTTGAATCGAGTAAACGTTGGAGAAACCAATTGTAAACTGTTCTTGAAAAGGACTCTTATTTTTAATGTATCGCTCCCAGTTAATCCATAAATCGCCCTTAAACTTTTCAGAGCTGGCAAGAAACTGTAAGCCTGTTTCAGGGTAAGAAATAAACAATCGTTCGGGTTTATAAATTGGTTCGGGTAGAAAATGGCGTTGCCTACTGTCAATACTACCAACAAGAAAATCAATTTTATCGGTTATAGAATACTTAAAGGTTAACACGGGTACTATAATATCTAAAGAGTCGGCACCAGCGAAATACAATGAGTGGAATCCAACAGAAAAATATGTTTTAGATGATGGTTTATAAAATAATCGGGGTTGAAAAAAGAAACCCGGATAGGTGTAGCCCTTCTTTATGTTACTTGTGAACTCTTTATTATCGAAAAAAGCAGAGCTGTAAAGATGAACCATGACACATGCAGTATCCTTATCAACGTTACCTTTTACCTCCTGAGAATAGGATTTTGCAGATAACAACACACTATTAAAAACCAATAGAAATGTTAAAAACCTCATCATACAATTTTTTTTAAAATTAACCTTTTTTAAAACATTAGGCATTACTCAATAGCAAATCACTAATACACCTTTCAATTATCTGAAATAAAAAAGTTATACATTTGAACCATTAAAACAAACACCTTTTCGTATGGAATCATTTGACAGCAAAACATTCCAAAAATACAATAATATCTTTGGTTGGTTTGCATTTTTAGTTGCTGCAATAGTTTACATTGCGACAATTGAACCAACTGCAAGTTTTTGGGATTGTGGCGAGTTCATTGCAAGTGGAAATCGCTTGGAAGTAGGGCACCCTCCAGGAAGTCCTTTTTTTATGATTATCATACGATTTTTCACCATGTTTGCCCCAAGCACAAAGTTAATTCCGGTTTTTGCAAACACGATGTCCGCTTTGGCTAGTGCATTCACAATAATGTTCCTATTCTGGACCATTACCCATCTTGCACGAAAAATTGTTGGCAATAATGAATCTTTTTCCCTTTCACAACTTGTATTGATAATCTCCGCTGGATTAGTCGGAGCTTTCGCATATACATTCTCCGATACATTCTGGTTTTCGGCTGTTGAAGGTGAGGTTTACGCTACCTCTTCGCTTTTCACTGCGCTTGTATTCTGGGCAATACTTAAATGGGAAAATGTTTCTGATGAACCTTACGCAAACCGATGGATAATTCTAATCGCTTTTCTAATGGGCCTTTCAATTGGTGTCCACCTTCTAAATCTTTTGGCTATTCCTGCCATTGTAATGGTATACTACTTTAAAAAGTACGAAGTTACAAAATGGGGTGTAGTTAAGGCTCTACTAGTTGGAATGTTCCTATTACTAGCATCTCTTCTTTTTGTTATCAAGGGGTTTGTTGTTCTTGCATCAAAGTTCGATTTACTCTTTGTTAACGGGTTTGGTTTACCATATAATTCAGGAGTTTTATTCTATATCGCTGTAATAATTGCACTGCTAGTTTATTTTATCAACTATACTTACAAACACCATAAAGTTGTAGCAAATACAATTCTTTTAAGTATTGCTGTTATGTTGATGGGCTACAGTACATATGCTGTTACAGTAATCAGATCATCAGCTAATCCTCCTATGGATCAGAACAATCCTGACAACATGTACTCGTTACTATACTACCTTAACCGTGAACAGTATGGGGATAGTCCATTGATTTATGGACAAACTTTTAATGCTCCGGTAATTGGTACCGAAGAGGGTGCGCCTGTTTATATTGCAAAAGATGGTAAGTACATTGTTGCAAACAAGAAAGTTGAATATAAGTTTGATGATCGTTTTATGTCTGTTTTTCCAAGGATGTACAGCAACGAACCCAGCCATGTTTCGGGTTATAAGCAATGGACTAACTACAAGGGTATCCCAATTCAACTAACAAATAATGAGGGGAAAACCGAAACTCGATACGTGCCAACACTTGCCGATAACATTAAATTCTTTTGGAAATACCAAATGGGGTTTATGTACTGGCGTTATTTTATGTGGAATTTTGCAGGGAGACAAAACGATTTTCAAGGAAGTGGCGATGTACTAAAAGGAAATTGGATTTCAGGAATCTCGTTCATTGATAATTTACGACTTGGACCACAGGATAAGCTTCCAAAAGTTTACCTAAACAATAAAGCAAGAAACAAATATTTTCTTATACCCCTACTTATTGGAATTGCAGGACTTTGGTACCATTTTAGAAAGCACAAAAAAGATTTTTGGGTTGTTACTCTCCTTTTTGCTTTAACCGGACTTGCAATTGTAGTATACCTGAATCAGAAACCTTTTGAGCCGCGTGAAAGGGATTACGCCTACGCCGGAAGTTTCTACGCTTTTGCCATTTGGCTTGGCCTAGGTGTTTTAGCTGTTTACGAGCTTATTAAAAAAGCATTAAGTGAGAGGTATGCAGCCATCAGTAGTGGAGCAGTATGCATGGTTGCTCCAATAATAATGGGTGTTCAAAACTGGGACGATCACGATCGATCTGGCAGGTACACATCAGTTGATTTTGGGCATAATATGCTAATAGGTTGTGCTCCAAACGCGGTACTTTTCACCTATGGTGATAATGACACATTCCCTCTTTGGTACAACCAAGAAGTTGAAGGGGTACGCCGTGATGTTCGTGTATCAAACCTCAACTATTTACGTGGTGATTGGTACATCGACCAGATGAAACGAAAAGCCTATACATCTGATCCGCTTCCGCTAAGTATGACTCACGATAAGTACTACTCAGGGAAACGTGACTATATCCTCGTATCAGATCAGATAAAAGGGGCCCTCGAGTTAAAGCAAGTTATATCCTTTATTTTGAGTGATAATGAAGTCTCTCAGGTTCAATCTCCTTTCGGAGAGAATGATAAGATTTGCTTTATCCCTTCCAAAACTCTTTACTTGCCGATAAAGAAGGATCAAATTATTAGTACTGGTACAGTAAGGCCTGAGCGAGCCAAGGAGATTGTTGACACCATGGCGTGGAGAATAAGTGAAAGTGCAATACCAAAAGAAGGTTTTGTAGTACTTGATCTTTTGGCAACTAACGATTGGAAACGTCCAATTTATATGGGAACAACGGTAAGCAATGATTCGTACCAAAATCTCGAAAGGTATTTCCAACTCGAGGGGATGATGTACAGAATAGTTCCTATTGATGCCGAACAAAAGGATTATGATTTTGGCAAGGTTGATTCTAAGTTGATGTACGATAACGTAATGAACAAGTACAGATTCCGAAGCATAGCAAATCCAAAAATTTATATTGACGAGAATAATTCAAGAATTATCTCTAACTATCGAACCATATTTGCTCGCCTTGCTAGTGCTCTAATAGATGAAGGGAAAAAAGATTCTGCATTAATTGTTTTGAATCGTTGCATGGAGCTTATTCCTTCTAAAAATGTTCCTTTTAACTACTTATCAATATCATTAATCGAAGACTATTACAGAGCTGGTGCAATTGACAAGGGAATTATATATTCAAAGGAGATGCTTGGTAATGCTGAAAGTATGCTTAAGTACATTCTCGATCTTCCAAAAAACGACATGATAAGATTACGTAACGAGATTCAGCTTAACATGGCAATTATTCAAGAACTTTACAAGATTGCCGAAAGCTACGAAAAGGGAAGTCATCAAAAGGAAATTGAGAATACATTTAATACTTTTGCTGCGAAGTTAGACCGCAGATAATTTATGATTAATTTAAGTCCCCCACGCTTTTTTCAACGACTTTTCCCATCCTTCATCTGGAGTTTCCCAGATGAAAAGGATGGGGTTTTTTTAACCTTCGATGATGGCCCAACTAAGGATGTAACATTCTGGGTGCTCGATCAGCTTAAACGGTATGATGCTAAAGCAACTTTCTTTATGCTTGGAAAGAATGTTGAGCTTAATCCTGATATATATGAACGGGTTGTGTCTGAAGGTCATACTATAGGAAATCATTCATACAGCCACTTAAAGGGTTGGGCAACAGAAACAGGCCAATACGTCCAAGATGTTGATTTTGCTAATGGTTTTGTAAATAGTAAACTTTATCGTCCGCCCTATGGTCGTATTAAACCTTCGCAGCGAAGAATTCTTCGAGAACGTTATAAAATCATAATGTGGGATGTTCTTAGTATGGATTATAGCCGAAGGATATCACCCAGACGTGTAGTAAATAATGTGATTAATCACATACATCCTGGTGCAATCATTGTTTTTCACGACTCAAAAAAAGCAGAACGTAGCCTTAGATATGCACTACCCAGGGTGCTTGAAGCAATTTCTCAAAAAGGTTTAAAGTTCAAAGGAATCGAATTTTAAGAAGCTGCAAAAATTACTTCCCCTTTTGAAAGTAATATGTTCTAAACCAAATAAAGGGACGTAAAATAAAGTAGAGGAAAAATAATGTATCGGGAAGTTTCACTTTTTTCCAATCATTGAAGTTTGGCTGAAGAATCGACCAGCAGCTGAACTTATGCCTTAAACCCTTTTTCAACTTCATCTTATAAATTGGCATTCTCAAGCGAATTAACCTATGCGAGAGCGTTAACTTTTCATCACTTACAATTGCACCTATTGCGTGATTAACAATCGCTTTTGTAGGCTTTGAGGCCGTTTCAAACGATTTCCCAACCTGTGTTCCAAAAAAGAGATGCGATAAGCGAGCCGCTTGCTCAATAACTCGTTCATTACCATGCAGCCTTGCACTCCAAATTACTTTATCAAAATCTAATTCTTTGTTGTCGAAAATTTGCGAAATATCTTTAAGCCATAGTAATCTAAACCATTGATGCAATGCACCATGAATACAGAGATATTCTACTGTGTAATTTGGAGAAAGAACTCTGATTGACCTTCCAGCCATTATTCTCTCCTCGCTCTGCATAAAAACATCTTCTGGAGCAACAGGGAGAAGCGATCTTTGAGAGAATAACCTCCAATGAAGTTCAATCATACAACCATTCTCTGGGTTTCGATATGCATACTGATTCCTCTTTCTCTGGTAGTATAAAGTTTGCTTTTTTGTAAGCTCAAAATCTGGATGAATCATTTTATACCCATCGCTAAGCAGTATTTCATGTACCTGATTTATGTTCTTAGGTAGAATAAGCATATCAATATCCCTTGAGGGTCGTAACGAAACATCGTTATAAATCTGCTCAGACAAAAAAGGACCTTTTAGAAGAATACTTTGTATTTTCTCTTGATTCAAAACAGAGGTAATTCGAACTCCTTCAGCCGCTAGTTTCAGAACCTGTTGCTTTTGGCTAGCAAATTTTATTTTTAAATTCGATGGAATATCAATATGATACCTTGTTGAATCCTCATAAAGATTCTTGTAAAAAATAGGAAATAGTTTATGCCTATCACATTGAAGCATCATCCGCTCCCAGCTAAATGGTCGAGCAAGCCATTTTTGTGCCTTCTCCCTTAACGGACTATGCTGATCGGAGCAAATTGCGATTAGCAATCGCTGTTCTGGGTTTAGACAGGCAATAAGTTTAGCGCGATCGGTTATCAGCATAAACTACTTTTAAAATGTAAATTTAAGCAATCAACATTGAATTGGACCTCGATTAGAAATATTACTTAATTATTTTGAAAAAGAATCCTTACATTTGCTAATAACCCTAATATTCATAGGGATTTTATTAACTTTTTAAAATTATTTGAGACTTCTATTTAAATATAAAGCGTTTGGTTTAACCATTCAATCAGATATTGAATGCCCTGAGTTGATTGTTTCATCGGAGACTCCTAATGTTATTATACAGGTAGGTAATGTTCCTGAATCAATAGAAAACCCATTATTCTCAGGTGTTCGATTTCAAACAAAAGAGCAAGAGTTTCTTCTTCAAGTTGATAATATTGCACGCTATTATATCCAAAATGGTAATAAAATTACAATCAATATCTATCAAAATGCGGATTTATCCGAAGTTCGACTCTTTCTACTGGGTTCTGCTTTTGGTGCACTAATTCATCAACGGGGTTTATTGCCATTTCATGGTAGTTCCGTTAAAATAGGTGAATCTGCAATAATACTTTCGGGTCTTTCGGGTGCAGGAAAATCAACTCTTGCTGCTGCCTTTCAAAAAAAGGGATACTCTTTACTATCCGATGATGTTAGTGTAATCTCATTCTCCGAAAATGGACATCCTATAGTCCACCCGGGGTATCCTCAAATGAAACTGTGGCCTGATTCAATACTTAATCTTGGCGGAGATCCCGCTCATTATTCCAAAACAAGGAAACAACTCGAAAAGCATAGTATCCCAATAACTGATAGTTTTTGGGATAAACCTCTCCCTTTAAGTAAAATTTTCATTATCAATTCAAGTAACCTTGGAGAACTTAAGGTTGAACAAATAAAAGGGGTTGAGAAGTTCAGCCTTCTTAAAACTCATACTTACCGATTTAACTTTGTAGCTGGCAAAGAAATGAATAGCCTACACTTTAAATCCTTCGATTTACTTGCAAAAAGCACTGAAATAATAAGGCTCAGTCGACCTTCAGGAAAATTTATTTTTGATGAACTGATCAACCTGATTTTACATGGATGATCTTAAAAAAATAGTATGGTTAGCTTCATACCCAAAGTCGGGAAATACTTGGTTTAGGGTATTCCTCTCAAACCTTTTATTAAAGGAAAACCATCCATCTGATATAAATAATCTATTTGCAACGCCAATTGCTAGTAATCGTGAACTTTTTGATGAGGCCACAGGACTATCATCATCTGATCTCACTTCCGATGAAATTGACAACCTTCGTTCAGGGGTTTATGAATTTGCTTCAAAAAATTCAAATGATTTATTATTTCAAAAAGTTCATGATGCTTGGCTTTGCGCCAAATCTGGAGAACCCATGTTTGACTCCAAGGTTACAAAAGCTGTTATCTATTTTATCAGAAACCCTCTTGATGTAGCTGTTTCTTTTGCCAATCATCTTAATAAGCCCCTAGATATTACAGTAAAAGTAATGGCCGATGAAGGTTACGCTTTCAGTAGCTCACAAAATAGGCTTCATAACCAGTTAAGGCAGCGGCTACTATCATGGAGTGGGCATGTGAAAAGTTGGGTTTATAGTTCAAACCTACCTATCATTGTACTTCGTTATGAGGATATGAAAACCGATACTTTTAATAGTTTCCGTAAGGCTATTGATTTTATTGATGTAAAAGCAACTGACAACGAAATAAGGCAAGCGCTTCAGTATAGTGATATTAAAGAGATGCAAAAGCAGGAATCAGAAAAGGGATTCAGGGAGAAGCCTGCTAATGCAGCTCTATTCTTTAGAAAAGGAATTGCAGGCTCCTGGGAAACTGAACTACCTGCTGAATTGGTAAACGCTATTTGTAAGGACCATTTTGAAATAATGAAACTATTTGGGTATTTGGATAATGATAACAATCCGGTTAGACTTTAAGAGAAAAAAACTAAAGAAGTAAAGTTACCCATTTCTTCTTTCCCAGTAACAATAATATTTCCACACCTTAGCCAAGCATGGGCCAACATTTTATCATCGCTACTTCTTTTAACTCCTAGATAAATTGTTGATGGGATATTATTTTTCTTAAGTATAGTTTTTGCAGTTAAAGCCGCTGTAAAACACTTTACTTTCCATGGAAAATACTTTTGCACTCGTCGCATTGCTTTTTCAACCCTTTTAGCTATTAGCAAATCATTTTCATTGATTGAATACGATGACTCATTTCCTTTAAATCCCAACTTATTGGTATAACATCGCATTGGAAATAGGGTTGTAATAACTGCATACTTAATGCTAATTAAGCACCCTTGAATAAAAAGTGAGCGTTCTTCTCCTGCCAACCTGATAAAACGTAAAATTTTAGCAGGCATAACTAACTATTTATTGAAGATTATTATAAGATTCTTTTCTAGTAATTGCTTTAAAAAATCAAGAGTATCTGTTTTACATAGTTCCTTATCAACTTCAAACTCATCAAGGAGCTTTTCAATCAATATATTAACCTGTATTGGATTTTCAATAAGCTCCCAAATTCTTCCCCCCACAGGATCGAGGCCAAAATACTCGCCACTTTCAATACTCATCATTACCTTTTCTCCATCAACATCACTTGATACTAATTCCGGGTTTCTTTTTATAATTGAATTTAATTTTATCGAATTCATTTATTTTAATGTTTAATACAAATATAATCATTTACAAATGTTATCATGGAATGAAACACAACAAACAAATATGTATCATTATTTGTTTCTGTAATGTATAATACTTGAAATGAATTGATTTAAGTTTTTAACAACTGCATGATTTTTGTAAATGAATAGTTTTATATTAATTTTATAATAGTATTAATCATTGTATCTTTGTAGATTGAAGAAATCTAATTACAATTATTTATTTGAAACACATTACTTCTAAGCACGTATACTATTGGTAAATGTCTGAGAAAGAGGATCTGCAAATAAGCATTTTATAAGTTATCATGTTATGGAAACACTAATTTATACTAGTAGTAAAATGAAAGGTCGAATTATTTTGAGTATTATTATCCTAATTGCTGTACTTATTAGTGGTAACTTATACGCTGCTAGTAAATATGCTCATGGTAATGGAGATTGGACTTCAACCACCATTTGGTATAGTGCAGCTAGCGGAGGAACACTCACAACAAAACCAGTTTCTGGAGATAATGCATTTACAAATGGTTATAATATAACTGTTAGTTCAAACGAAGTATGTGATAATTTAACATTAACCTCAAAAGTAAATGCAATAACAATAAACTCTGGAAACACTTTAACTATCAGGGGATTACTTACTGGCAGTGGAAACATTGCTGTTGACGCAATTGGAGGAACTGGAACATTAATATTTACAGGTGCAGCATCAACTTCAGGTACTGTTAGTGTGATTAGCCCATTAATTGGAGCAAATGTTACTTTCTCTAATATAACCTTCAATTCCGCTAAAACTTTGACGGTTGCGGGTTTTATGAAAATTGATGGGGGTACTTTGTATGTTCAATCAGGAACCGTAAGTTCTACAAATCAGGTTATTGGAGTCAATAGTGCTGTTTTATTAGTAAACAGTGGGACAACCTTTAATGTATATAATACGATTTCGGGGGGTGCTTCTACTAATCCATTCCCAACAATTACCGTTGATGGTACGCTATTCACGAATAACTATATTATTGGTACAGACATCTCTGTAACAGGAACTTTAAACACAAGTAGTATTAGTGGTTACATAAGCACTACAAACATCACAATTGATGGCACATTAAGTACAAATAATTATGTAAATGCAACCAATTTTACAGTAAATTCAAGCGGAACATTTCAAACTTCATATGCTGGAGATGAAGGATGGTGGTCTGCAACAAATAGACCAACAACAACCACTTTAGATGGAAGTATTATTTATAATGGGAGTGATCAACAAATTGGAGGCGGTTTAACCTATTATAACATAACAATCTCTTCAAATGGCACAAAAACTCTTAGCGATAATATTACAGTCAATGGATTGCTCTATATTGACTATGATGCCACATTTAATGCTCAATCATATGTAGTCGAAGGTGATGGTAGTATATCAATTGGAGACCTCTCTACCTTTATGACTTCAAATCCCAATGGTATTGATGGTGTAAATGTTACAAGCAATGGATATTCGAATATAGGTTATGCCAACTTTGTATTCAATGGTACTGGTGCACAAGTAACAGGAAGTCTAATGCCAGATTATATTCAAAATCTCACTGTTGATAATACAGCATTTTTAACACTGACTAACTCCCTTGATTGTTCTGATGTTACCACTACGACCGATGCTCAGCTAATTGTACCTGCAGGTATTGGACTAACATCTCAAGGTTATGCTTCATTTTCAAAGCCACTGATTCTAAAAACCAGCACAACTGCCAATCGTCCACAAATGGGCACGTTTATTAATGTTGGTAGCGTTAGTGGAGAAATTACCATGGAGATGTCCTACACTACAAATGGAAGTGCTGGGAACACTGGTAGAGGTTTGTACTTTTCTTCTCCGGTAACCAGTGCAACGAGCGGTATTGTTGGTGCAAATGGTACCACAAATAGGTTATTATATGTTGATGAATCCACAAGAAAATGGGTTGAAATAAAAAATCTGACAACACCCCTAACCGTTGCAAAAGGTTACCTATTTCGCTCAACTTCAACTGCAGTATTTTCGTTTACTGGAACGCCCAATGCAGATAGCTACTATGAAAAAAGCGGTATTGCTAGAGCAGATAATAAGCAATTCTATATAATGGGAAATCCATATCCTGCAGTTATCGACTGGAATGCTATTACTACAAAAACGAATTTAACAAATACAATATGGTATCGCACATCAACAACTTCTGGATCAATGGTTTATGAAACTTATAATGGAGAAGCAACCACTGGAACAGGTAACAATGGTACAGCTAATGTTGATGGTAAAATCCCTCCAATGCAGGCCTTTTGGGTTCAATGTTCTGCTGATGGCCTTGTTGGCGATCTTATTATTGATGGAAATGCAAGGACTCATGACTGGGGATCTGCACAATTTCTTAAAAGTCCAAGAAACAAAGTAAGTGGTGAACCTGACAAAGATATATTCAGATTATACATTTATTCTAATGATAAAAGGGATGAAGCCATTTTTATTCAATCCAGCTATGCTCAAGACAGTTTTGATGGTTGGGATTCAAGAAAATTGCTTTCAAAAGATACCATAAATAACATCGCTGAAATTTATTCTCTTTCACCCGAAAAAATAAATCTTGCTATTCAATCAACAAAACCAAGTTCAAATGCGGAAAAAACAATTCATCTTGGATTAAGTGCTTTTAACGCAGGTGAATACAAATTCATTGCAAACCTTTCAAAAACATCTAAAAAAAACAACATCTATCTTGAAGATAAAAAGTTCAATATAATGCATGATTTAATGGCTAACCCTGAATATATTTTTACGACCGAGAGGGTTGGTTTTAAATCAATCCCAGATGATACTACAAGGTTTGTTATTCACTTTATACCTGCTCCCAAAATTGTTGTTACAAATCCAAGCGCTGTTTGTTCCCCTCAAACTGTTGACTTAACAGCTGAAGCAATTACTTCAGGATCAGATGCAGGATTAAGCTATACTTATTGGACTGATCCAAACGCAACAATTCCTTACTCTAATTATCACAACGCTGAGGCAGGAACATATTACATTAAGGGAACAGCCACAAATGGTTCGTATACAATTTCTGATCCTGTTGCGGTTGTTATTAATCCCTCACCAATTGTTACTATTACAAATCCCGCGGCGGTAACTAAACCAGCAACAGTTGATTTAACATTACCTGAAATCACACTTGGTTCTACTGAAGGATTAATTTACTCCTATTGGCTAGATATTAATGCTACAATACCTTACAGTACTCCAAATACTGCTACACAAGGAGATTATTATATCAAAGGAACCATTGAAACTACTGGGTGTTTCTCAATTGCAGGTCCAGTAACAGTTGTTATTAACCCTGGTACTAACGTAGTCGATCCTTTAACCGACCAATTACAAATTTATGCTTACAATAACCAAATTCATGTTTTGAATTGTGAGCCAAACTCAAAAATATATATATTTGATCTCTTAGGTTGTGAGAAGTATGTTGGAATTGCAAAATCTCAACACGAAATAATCAATAGCAACCTTAAGACTGGTTTGTACATTGTTAAGGTGTCAAATAGTAAAGAAAGTAATACAAGAAAAGTAATAGTTCGATAATGATTACAAAACAAAATATTAACGCAGAATCTAAAGCAAAAAAAACTTGGAGTAAACCAAAATTGTATTTTGGAAAAGGTATTGGATTCTTAGGACTTGGACATGTTCAATCTACTACCGGTCCTTATGGTACTCCTAGCTAGTTGAAATTTAAACCCATAAATAGAATAGAGAAAACCCTCAAATGAGGGTTTTTTATATAGATAAAAAATTAATGTTTTTTACTTTTTTAGATTTTCATTTTGTATTCGCTTTATTTTCAAGTTTAGTATATTTTTACACTTGAAAAATAGCAACTATGAATATTCTCCTTCTCGGTTCAGGTGGTCGCGAACACGCTATTGCCTGGAAATTATCTCAAAGTCCAAAACTCTGTAAGTTATTTATTGCACCTGGAAACCCTGGGACTGCAACCCTTGGATCAAATTTAAACATTGATCCTCTTGACTTTGAAAAGGTAAAGCAAACGGTTATTGAGAATAAAATTGGTATCGTTGTTGTTGGTCCCGAAGAACCACTTGTGAGAGGGATTCATGATAGTTTTCTTGCCGATGACAGAGTTAAACACATTCCAGTAATTGGACCCTCCAAAACTGGTGCAATGCTCGAAGGAAGCAAGGATTTTGCAAAGGCATTTATGATTCGCCATAATATTCCGACTGCAGGTTACAAAACCTTTACCTTAGATCAATTAGAACAAGCAAAATCATTTTTGAAGGAACTAAAACCACCTTATGTACTAAAAGCTGATGGACTAGCAGCCGGTAAAGGTGTCGTAATTTGTGATGAAATTAACGAAGCATATAACACTCTCGAAATATTCTTTGCGGGGAAATTTGGTGATGCAAGTAAAAAAGTGGTTATCGAAGAGTTTCTAAAGGGAATTGAACTTTCCGTTTTTGTTCTTACCGATGGTACATCTTATGTTATTCTTCCCGAAGCAAAAGATTATAAAAGAATTGGTGAGGGAGATACCGGTTTAAACACAGGAGGAATGGGTGCAATTTCTCCGGTTCCTTTTGCAGATAAACCCTTTATGAGTAAGGTAGAAGAGCGGATTATTTCACCTACTGTAAACGGTTTAATAAAAGATGGGATAGACTACAAAGGATTTATTTTTATTGGATTGATGAATGTTAACGGGGATCCATTTGTTATTGAGTACAATGTTAGAATGGGTGATCCTGAAACGGAGGTAGTTATACCAAGAATAGAGAGCGATTTGGTTGATCTTTTTGAAGTAACGTCAAAAGGAAAACTTGCTGAATATAAAATTCATATCAGTGATAAGGTTGCCTCAACAGTTATCTTGGTTTCTGGAGGATATCCCGAAACTTATGAAAAAGGAAAAAAGATATCTGGCTTAAATTTGGTTTCAGATATTCTTCTGTTTCATGCAGGCACTAAAATGATTGACAATTCAGTTGTAACCGCAGGAGGGCGGGTACTTGCATTAACAGGATTAAGTAAAACAATTGATGAATCGCTTGTTAAATCGTATAAAGCAGCAGAAGCAATTGAATATGATGGGAAATACTATAGACGGGATATCGGAAATGATCTTAAATAGTTAAAATGATGCTAAAGTTTTTTAAGCAATCGCTTCCTCAGGTTATTGTAGTAATAATCCTTCTTGCAATTATAATGTGGGGGCAATCAATTATCAACAATCTTTATTACCCCTTCTATTTCGATAGTATTCAAATGCCCTTCTATGAAAAATTAACTACTTGGCTTTCAAACAACCTTTTATTTGGGAAAATAGTTACATTAGTTGCTATGCTTTCAGTTGGGTTATACCTTCTTCACATTAATACAAAGCATATTGTAATCAAACAACGAACCTATCTACCAGCTTTCTTCTATTTCATTCTTACATCAAGTTTAATTCCTCTTCAACAATTAAACCCTGCAGTCTATGCCTCAATTTTAATTGTTTTTTCCCTTGATCATATTCTATCTATTTACCACAAAGAAAATGTGCTTGATAATCTGTTTAGAGCAGGTTTCTACATTGCAATTGCATCCCTATTTTATGCTCCTGTAATCTTTTACTTTATAGCCGTTCTATTTTCAATTGCTTCTATTCGGACTTTTAATCTTAGGGAATGGTTTGCTGCTCTTTTTGGTTTAATTACTCCTTGGTTTTTTTACTTTTTATACCAATACATAGTAAACAACGATTTATCTGCAACTTATAAAATTCTTTTTCAAAATCTGTTTACTGAAGTTAACTACGACCATAACAGTTTCCTTATTTATGCATTTCTGGCATACTGCTTCATAGTGTTTATTATTTCTGGGTTCTTCCTAATTAATTCATTATCAACTCAAAAAATTAACGTTCGTAAGTATCATGGCGTTTTCTTCTGGTTCAATTTGGTAACTATTGCAATTATCATTTTTGTACCCTCGGTATCTGTTGAAATTACCTATATTGGAATAATTCCTATTACCTTTCATTTTGCCCATTATTTTACTAATTCTACACGTAGATTCTGGCCTAATTTCCTTTTTATAACACTTCTGGGATTTCTTGTATTAATGCAATTCTATACAGTGTAAAATAAAAAAAGCCCCAAGATTTGGGGCTTTATCATTATTATTAATATGTTTTTACAAAATTAGCATTGCATCGCCATAGGTTCCAAAACGGTACTTCTCCTTAATAGCCAATTTGTAAGCATCAAAAAGAAAATCATACCCAGCAAAAGCAGATACCATCATAAGGAGTGTTGATAATGGTAAATGGAAGTTGGTAACCATCATATTTGGTACGCTGAATTCGTATGGAGGGAAGATAAATTTATTAGTCCATCCACTGTAAGGTTTCAAGAAGCCATCTGTTGAAACAGAACTCTCCAAGGTTCTAAGAACAGTGGTTCCAACAGCGCAAACATTTCTTTTATTGTTTTTAGCCTCATTAACAATATTAACGGCATCCATAGGGATGTCAATTTGTTCGGAGTCCATTTTGTGTTTAGTCAAATCCTCAACGTCAACCGTTCTAAAGTTACCTAGGCCAACATGTAGGGTAATCTCAGCAAAATGAACACCTTTAATTTCTAATCTTTTTAGAAGTTCTCGGCTAAAGTGCAACCCCGCTGTTGGTGCAGCAACGGCGCCTTCATGTTTTGCATAAACAGTTTGGTATCTTTCGCGGTCCTCTGGAACGACATCTCTACGAATAAATTTTGGAAGAGGAGTCTCACCCAAACGGTAAAGTGTTTCCTTAAACTCATCGTATGAACCATCGAAAAGGAAGCGAAGTGTACGACCACGCGAAGTAGTATTATCGATAACCTCTGCAACAAGAATATCATCTTCGCCAAAGTATAGTTTATTTCCAATTCTTATTTTACGAGCAGGATCAACAAGAACATCCCACAAACGTTGCTCCTTGTTTAGCTCTCTTAATAAAAACACTTCAATTTCAGCACCTGTTTTTTCCTTGTTTCCATATAAACGAGCAGGGAATACCTTTGTGTTATTGAATACAAAAACATCACCTTCGTTTGTATAGTCTATAATCTCCTTAAAAACTCGGTGTTCAATTTTTTTTGTCTTTCTATTTAAAACCATTAATCGCGATTCATCGCGATTATCAGAAGGATATTTAGCAATTAAATCCTGTGGAAGATTGTACTTGTACTGTGAGAGTTTCATTATTTAATTTTAAAAGTTTTCAAAAAAAACAAAGCCATAAATACCCGCATAAGCAGGACTTACAGTCAAATAAAGTTAATGGTATAAATTGCCTAAACGATGTATCAATTTAAAAATAATTGGGATACAAAAATAATTATTCTTTTAAAAGACTACCCCCCTTATACGTACCATTTTTTAGTTGGTTGCATTTACCTTAAAAAAATTTTCAATCTCTTCAATCTCTTTGGCATCAACCAATTTAAACTTTCCACTACCTATTCTTACAAGATTTGATAGATAAGCACCGCTATTCAATGCTTTGCCAAGATCACGTGCAAGTGAACGTATATAAGTCCCCTTGCTACACCTGATTCGAAGGGTTAATTCAGGAAGTTCGTAATTGATGATTTCCAATTCATGAAAAATAATTCTTACTGGTTTTAGCTCCATTTCAACTCCTTTTCGAGCTAATTTATAGGCTCTTTTCCCATCAATAAACTTGGCCGAGAAAAGCGGGGGTACCTGATCCTGCTCTCCAATAAAGAGTTTAACAACCTCTTCGACTAAAGTCTTGTTTATATGATCAATGGGATATTCTTGATTCATTTGGGTTTCCATATCGAACGACGGAGTTGTTTGTCCAAGATGGAATGTTGCGATGTATTCCTTATCATCGTTTAAAAACGATTCAACCATTTTGGTTGCTTTCCCAACGCATATAACCATTAAGCCAGAGGCTAAGGGATCTAGAGTACCAGCATGGCCAACCTTTATTTTTTTATACCCTTTTGATTTCCTTAGCAGGTGTTTTACCTTACTTACCACGTTGAAGGAAGTCCAACCATACGGTTTATTAATCAGAATAATTGCCCCCTCTTGAAAATCTGTATTGCTATCAAAACCTATATTCATGCTATGAGTTTAAAATAATGTGGAGCCAATTGCAATGCATCCAACAATAGCGCAATAAACTGCAAACCAAATTAACTTACCTTGTTTCACAAGATTGATCATCCATTTGCAGGCAATATATCCGACAATAAAAGCGGTTACAAATCCGACGATAATAGGAACTAAATCGACTTGCATTGAACTAAAAGCTCCGCTTTTAAAATCTAGTAACGTCATTCCTAGGATAGGCAGAATAACCATTAGGAAGGAAAACTTTGCAACATCCGTTTTTTTATTTCCAAGGAGTAAGCCTGTTGCAATAGTAGAACCAGAGCGGCTAAGGCCAGGTAAAACTGCAACAGCCTGAGCAATTCCTATTATAATTGAATCAAAATAGCCAACGGAACGACTTTCCTCATGCTTTACGAAATAACTTAAAGTAAGTAAAAGGGCTGTTAACAAAAGCATTGAACCAACCAATATTAGATTCCCCTCAAAAAGAGCTTCAATTTTATCCTTTAAAAAGAATCCTACCAAACCAACTGGAATCATCGAAAGAAGTATTTTAATAACGTATGAGGTTTCATCGTTCATTTTAAACTTAAAAAAACCCACAAATAGTTCAATTATCTCTTTACGAAAAACAACAAGTGTGCTTAGCACTGTTGCGCAATGCAACATGACAGTAAATCCCAAGCTATCTTTGATGTTTGCTCCTAGCAACACTTTACCTATCTCAAGATGACCACTACTGCTTACGGGAAGAAATTCAGTAAGACCTTGAATTATGCCTAAAATTATCGATTGAATTATGCTCATATCACTTTGATTTAAAAATAAAAAACCCTGACATTGTTCAAATGTCAGGTGAAAGGGACCAAAAAGAGAATTACTCTTTTGGTTTTTTCATTATAGCATATATCTCAAAAATAAACCCGAATAGGACAATAATTGGAGCAAGTGTTACGCGCCTAAAGCTAAACATATCATTATTGAATACGTTTGGATCCTTAGAACCACCGCCAATCATAAGAAGAAAACCCAATACGATTATTCCAAATCCTATAAGTAAAAGTTTTAGGTTATGTTTGCCCAAGGCAAATTTGGTTTCATCCTGTTCCTGCCCTTTGGTTGGTAC